>Ga0209816_1000304_pt1 | contig 40087 bp, 36 predicted proteins | sample CoawatmetaG01DNA_FD_187509 | JGI IMG/M metagenome (GOLD analysis project Ga0209816, IMG submission 187509) | Marine microbial communities from the West Antarctic Peninsula - Coastal water metaG017-DNA (SPAdes) (version 2) | ecosystem: Environmental > Aquatic > Marine > Coastal ...
GGGATGTTTCTTTATCAAGAAAAATTTTTGAGACATTCTGACCACTTGTTCCTGAAGAAGTCATAGTCTTTATAATATCACTTTTTTGAACACTTAATAATTCCGCATGCTTAAACAATCTAACAGGAATAAATGGGACATCTGATAAAGATTGATATTCGTCCTTAATTCTTTCTAGCTTGTGCATTAAAGTATTGTATTCCTCACAATTTTTAAGATGAAGCTGAGTAAGTGAGTTCATATTATTAAGCATAAAATTATTCTTATCCAATTTAATAAGATTAAAAACTGGAATTTTTTGCATATCTATCATTTATTTTTTTGAATACCCTTATAATCAATTTTTCCATTAGTAAGTCTTGGAAAATCTGAAACAATTTTAATTTGAATTGCGTTATGGTTTATATTAATTTCTTGGGAAACTTCTGATAACAATTTTTCTAAAGATAAATTTTTATCTTGAATTACATAAATTAAAAGATTATTGTTGTCTCCAATAATTGCACTTTCAAAGCCCTTATCAAGAATAATCTTTTCTAAGGAATAAAGGGATACTCTATTCCCATAGATCTTTGCAAATCTGTTGGTACTTCCTTCGATATAAAAAAACCCATCACTATCGAATCGGGCTAAATCGCCTGTTCTTAAAATTCCTTTATTTAAATCTCCCAACTTTAGGTCAGATATAGAAATTGCATAGCCCATTGAAACATTCTCACCACTATAAACAAGTTGACCAATTGAGTCAATCTGCTCAATAGCCTGACCTTGTTTATCTTGAATCCAAATCTTTCCACCTGGTATGGCCTTACCTATGCTTCCTAGTTTTTTATCAATATCACTAGGGGAAAGATAGGAAATTCTTGCAGTAGCCTCAGTTTGACCATACATCGTATAAAAACGAATATTTTTTTGCTTTAAAGTTGCATTAATTTTATATACCTTTGCATTACTTAAATTTCCACCAGCTTGTGTCATTTTCGTAATTGATGGAATTTTTAATCTGTCAATTCCAAGTTTTAAAATCATTTCATAGTTATAAGGAACCCCTGCAAGACTTGTTACTGAATACTTTTTAATTAAATGCCAAAATTCTTTTTCCATCATAGACCTACTTGTTAAGACTATAGATCCTCCAGATTTAAGGTGACTATTTATAACTGATAGGCCATAAGAATAGTTGAAGGGCAAAGAAGATATCGCCCTATCGTTAGCTTTTATATCTAAATATTTTGATATTGATATTGCATTTGAAATAAGATTTTTCTTAGTTAATCTAACCAGTTTTGGCGAACCTGTAGAGCCTGATGTGCTTAATAATAATGCAAGATTTGGATGAAGCTCAATTTCATCAAAGATATCTCTCAGAAAAAAACTGTACCCTTTAAAACTAGAAGCTAAGGAATAATCATTGTGAGTACTTAGATCTATTTTTTGGAAAATATATCTGGGCTTATAAATATTTATTAAATTATCAATTTGACCTTGATTAGTTTTACTTCCTAATAATAAGGGAACAATACCAGAGTCAACAGAAGACAAATATGCAACTATGGTAGCTATATCATTATCTCCAATGATAAATATTAAGTGTTTTAAAGAAAATAATCGGGAAAAATTTGCAACTTTTTGATGTAAATCTGAATAAGTTATCTCTTCTTCGTCGCCTCCTATTAGTGCGATATCATCCAAATTTTCAACATTGCATAAAAACATTAGTCAATAACAATATCATAATTTTTTAGTTTTTCTATACCAACTGTATAAGATGAAAAGTCAACAATATCATCAATATCCATCATAATGTCAAATGCATCTTCAAGTGAAGCAATCATTCCCATATGACCAACTGAATCCCATGCTGGAATGCACTGATACACAAATTCTTCATTTAGGACATCTTCTGTTACGGAAAAGCATTCAATGAATGTTTGATTATATTTTTCTCTATTGGTCATATTATTTCTCCATTAAGTTATATATTTTTATTACTGGTCTGATTCTAATAAAACTCTAAAAAACCTTAATAAGGAATTAAAGTGCTTCAATTTTAGACAAAATAGTCTACTGGTTTTAGATTTTAGATTTTAGATTTTAATTCTTAGCAGAGTTGGAGTTTTCAATCCAACGGAAATAGTACAAAAAATCATCATTGCTTGCATTTGGAAATGATTTTTGAATCACTTTTTCCATGCTACTCTCCTTGTCAACTTTCATAAATTTTAAACGTTGGTGTACCTTTTGCATAAAGTAATTATCATTTCGCATGACTATTATCCAATAAGCGCCAGGAAACAGTTTATCAATGATTATACTATGTTCAGTTACTGCATGCATCGCGTCTAATGCGCTACAAGACTCATTAGCAATAAACCAACCACTAACAATTACATCTATATCATCTACTTTTTTCAACTGATGCCATATGTATAAAAGAATCTTGCCATTTTTTTTCAGAACATAAGAAGTTCTTCTATTATCTTTAAGCCACCAAATATAGTGGTCAAGTTGTGAGATTGGACTTGTATCTATCATCTTATCTAAATTTATATTTAAGTTACGAGCAGCTAAATATCGATTGACTGAATAATCATCAATTTCACTCAAATCATAGCCATCCTCAAAATTAAGTTCATTTTTTATATGAACTGACTCTATTTTCAAAGTCTTACCAATTATGATAGCTTGAATAGCCTTACTTACTCGAAATACCCCTTTTCCATCAATTTTGAATAAAGTATGATTTTCATAGTATTTATTAAACCTACTATATTGGGACAATATTTCATGAACTAGAATAGCAAAATTTTTAAAATCACTCTCATCTATTTTATTTAAGTGAAAAAAGTGACCAAGGTCTTCAAAATTTTCATTGTCATTTTTCTGGTTTTCACTAATTGAAAATGTTAGGCATGGAATACTCATTGCAAGTGATTCAAATAGAGTTCCGCCAGAGGCACCAATATACAAATCAGCTGAACTTATTTCACTATATAAACCATCTTGATCAAGAATTAATCTCACGTTATCATGTTTTTTAGAAAATGCTATCAAGTCCTCCTTATTTAAAGCATAAGGGCCAACAATAGTTGAAATCTCATATAGTAAATTAACAGGCAATTGATCAATCAAATGACAAATTAAAGAAATCAAAAATGTAAGATCGCCGCCGCCACCAAGACTTAGCAAGATTTTTAGTTGTTTATTTTTTTTAAATGATTTATTGCTTAGTTTTTTCACTAAACCAAAAGCTTCATCAATCAGAAGGTATTTAGGCCCTAGAAGACAAGGAGTATTGCTAAGAACTTTATTCTCATATCGTTTAAAAGTTTTTTCACCTTCCCAGGTTGAGTCAATTAATAAATCGCATTCATGATTACTTTTATCCTGATCATCTAAAACAATAACTTTACACCCCAATTGTGCAATTGATCGCTCCCAAATATTTGAAAATCGGTAATCATCTACTATAATAGCTGTTACATCTTTATAAGGAAGGCTGCCTAAGAGGCGCAGGGCATCATCTTCTTCATTTTGAAATGACTCATTAAAAGAGTACAGGCCACTAAAATTAAATCCCTCAAGATAATCATTTAGATATTCATTAACATAATCAAGTACAAAAAAAACTTTAAGCCCTTGATCTTTCAAGCTAAGGCCCAAGCGTCGACATCTTGCAAGATGCCCTATTCCCGAGGAAGAGGATGCATTAGTTCTTATAATTATCATAAAAACTAAATTATAACTTTAAGAGTCTAAAGATTTTTAAATATGCCTTTAATAAGAGAGTCATAGGATTATACGGTTACTTTAATTTAACCATATCCCATTGAAGTAATGTTCCTTTTAACATATCTCTTGAAGCTGAATATTTATCAATAATTTGATCAAAGTACTTAGGCTCTATTCCTCCACCAGGCCTTAAGCTTTTAATATTTTTAATTGACATTAACTCACCCTTGATAATATTATTAGTGACGATTAAACAACGCTTTGGCTCGCTCTCAGTAAGGGGGTAATTAACCCTACCTATAGCCTTCTCAACAGTCCTAACACTATCAACTAATAACTTAAATTCCTCTGGGGTAGATGAAAAAAAACTATCAGCTGTTTTATCACTCCTATCCATTACAAAATGCTTTTCAATAATTTGAGCACCAAAAGCAACTGAAGCAACTGGCACCCCAATACCCATAGTATGATCTGACAACCCAACAATACACTTAAAAGTTTTTTTCATATGAGGAATAGTTTTTAAATGGATATCCTCTGGTGGCGCGGGGTATTCACTTGTACATTTTAATAATGCAAAATCTTTAACATTTTCTTGTTTAAGACATTTTAAAACTTCATTTATTTGAGATATTGTTGCACTTCCAGTCGAAATAATAATTGGCTTCTTCGTTTGAGCAACCCTTCTTATAAGAGGGATATCAATAACCTCTGGAGATGCAATTTTATAGGCTGGACATTCTAATTCTTCTAAGAAGTCAATCGCAGTTGGGTCAAATGGAGAAGAAAATATAGAAATACCTATCTTATCGGCTAATTCAAATAATTGCCCATGCCACTCCCAAGGCGTATATGCTTCTTTATATAAATCATGCATATATTGGCCACTCCATGGTCCTTTATTAATATAAAAATCCTTACTTTTATGATTAAGGGTCAGAGTGTCAGCAGTATAAGTTTGCAATTTAATTGCATCGGCTCCAGACTCTTTGGCCGCATATACTAGGTCAATAGCTTTATTAATATCATGCCCATGGTTAGCTGACATTTCAGCAATAATAAAAGTTGGGTGATTGTCACCAATAAGTGATTTATTAATTTGCATTATGTTTTTCTATTAATTTTTTGAATCACTTCATGCATTATTTCTGCCCTTATCCAGTCTTCAGGTGAATCAATATCTTGCACAAGATGCCTAGGAAGAATATATGGAATTACTATTTCAGATAATATTGAAATATCACTATTAAATGCTTGCTTAGTTCCCCAGTAAAACTGCCCAGCATCATGATATGTTTCATCTAAGTCTTGCGAACGGCTATGAAAGTGTTCTGGCTGAAACAATTCAACTTTACCATTTTTTCTTATTTTAATAGCTCTTTGTACTGGAAATGGAAAGCTGGTAACACTAAAACAAAAATCTGCCTTCATATTTTTAAAAGCCTTATAGGCTTTAGAAATCGAATTAGGCTCAATAAAAGGAGCTGTAGCATATAAACAACAGACATGATTAATTAGATTTCCTTGACTTTCCATCCAATTAACAGCATGACTAATTACTGGATTAGTAGCAGCAAGATCATTTGAAATTTCTGCAGGTCTAATAAATGGAACTTCAGCGCCAAATTCTTTTGCTACACCTGCTATCTCACTATCATCAGTTGAAACTATTACTTTATCAAAACAACCACTTACTAGTGCTGCTTCAATTGAATACGCAATAATGGGCTTACCATTAAACATTTTAATATTTTTTCTTGGAATTCTCTTACTTCCACCCCTAGCTGGAATTATGCAAATATTCATTGTAAACTTTGGCCTAATTCAGCTACAACTTTATCTTGCTGCTTAATAGTCATTGAGGAAAACAAGGGTAATGATAATGTACCCTCATAGTATTTCTCAGAGTTGGGAAAATCACCATACTGAAAACCAAGATCTTGATAATATGGCTGCATATGAATTGGGATATAATGAACATTTACACCAATATCATTCCGTCTGAGTTCATTAAAGACATCAGTACGTGCTGAATTATTTTCTTTGGGTATATCGATTTTAATTGGATAAAGATGATACGATGAATAACTTTCTTTGGACTGATAAGGAAGAATGATTGGCAAATCTTTTAAAAGTGAGTCATATCTTTCCTTAAGTACATGCCTCTTAGATACAAAATCATCAACTCTATCTAACTGACTAATACCAAGTGCAGCTTGTAAATCAGTCATGCGGTAATTAAGTCCTAAAAGAATTTGTTGATAATACCAAGGACCCGTTGAGGGACTATTCATCAAACTTTCATTACGAGTAATTCCATGGCTATTTAATAATCGTATTTTTTGTTCTAAGATTTTTGAATTAGTTGTTGCAATTCCACCTTCTGCAGTTGTAATAATTTTAACAGGATGAAAACTAAATACAGTAATATCAGAATATTGACAGCCACCTATCGGCTCTCCTTTATATTTTCCACCAATAGCGTGGGAAGCGTCTTCAATCACTGAAAAACCATATTCATCACTTAAGCTTTTAATTTTGATCATGTCACAAGATTGGCCAGCGAAATGAACAGGGATAACTATTTTTGGTAACTTTCCTAATTCCTTAGCTTTAATTAGTTTTTCTTCTAACTTATCAGTAGATAAATTATATGTAAGTGGATCAATATCTACAAAATCAACTTTAGCATTACAATATAACCCACAGTTTGCTGAAGCTACAAAGGAATTAGGACTAGTCCAAAGCCAATCATCTTTACTTAATTCCAGTGCTAAACAAGCTAAATGCAATGAAGAAGTAGCACTGTTTGAAGCAACAGCATAACTCGATCCACAATATTCAGAAATACATTTCTCAAATAATGGGACTTTTGGGCCTTGAGTTAAAAAATCCGACCTTAAAACGCTTAAAACTGCCTCAATATCAGCCTCATTTAAATCTTGCTTACCATAAGGGATCATCTTTAAATTTTTCCAATATAATCTTTATTAGTTCTAATCCATTTTTTCAAAGAATCAACACTCATCCAATCATTATTATTATTAGATGTATAAGTAAAATCTTCAGGAACTTTTACTCCATTATTAATTCTTTCTGGATCAGCGCTCCAACTATTAATAGACGGTAGTATTTTAAAGTGGCCATTGTATTCATATGTATAAGGCGCATCACCACTACTTATCATTTCTTCATGTATCTTTTCACCAGGGCGAATTCCAACAATATTTTGTTTAGCATTTCTATCTACTGCATTCGCAATATCAGTAATCTTCATAGAGGGGATTTTTTTTACATAAACCTCTCCACCAATCATATCATCAAAAACATGCCAGACTAACTCAACCCCCTCTTCAAGAGTTATCATAAAGCGAGTCATCCTACTATCGGTTATTGGCAAAACTCCTTTGTCTGCTAAGGATATAAAAAACGGAATTACTGAGCCTCTTGAGCCCATAACATTTCCATACCTTACTACTGAAAAAATTGTACTTGCATTTGCAGAATATGAGTTCCCAGAAATAAATAATCTATCAGAGGTCAATTTAGTAGCTCCATATAGATTGACTGGGCTACTTGCCTTATCAGTTGAGAGAGCTACTACTTTTTTAACGCCTTTATCTATACAAGCATCAATTAGGTTCATAGCACCTAAAACATTAGTTTTCACACATTCAAAAGGATTGTACTCAGCTGTTGGGACAATTTTCGTAGCTGCAGCGTGAACAACATAATCAATCCCAGTTAGAGCCCTATAAAGCCTGTCTCTATCCCGAACATCACCAATAAAAAAACGTACTCTGGGATCGTCTTTAAATAGTTTTGCCATCTCCCATTGTTTCATTTCATCTCTAGAGTAAATGACCAATCGCTTTGGATTATATAGTTTTAAAGTCATAGGTATAAATGCATGACCAAATGAACCAGTACCGCCAGTAATTAAAATATTCGAGTTTTTAAGCATATTTTTTTATATAATTTATTTAACGTTAATCATTACCAATTACACTTTGATAATTGCCACTTTTTGTTATTTTACCTTTTTCAATCTTATAAATATAGTCACAGTGTTTAACAGTTGAAAGTCTATGTGCTATAACAATAAGTGTTTTATTTCCCTTTAAACTTTTTATCTCTTCAACTATTTCTGATTCAGTTTCGTTGTCTAATGCACTTGTTGCCTCATCCATTACCAATATATCTCGATTATGATAGAAGGCTCTAGCTAAAGCAACTCTTTGTCGTTGTCCTCCAGATAATTGAACTCCATCTTCTCCAAGTATTGTATTCAACCCATCAGGCATTTGATTTAATAGCTCAGCTAGCTTAGACTGATTTATTGCATTATCAAGCATATTAAAATCAATCTTATCGTCCGGTACGCCTAATGCTACATTTCTAGCAATAGTATCATCAATTATAAAAATATTTTGAGGTATATACGCTACATGCGATTTCCAATCCTGAAGATGTATATTTAGATCCCCACCATTAAACAACACACTGCCTTTGTCAACCTCTATTAATCCAAGCAATATATCTAATAATGTTGTTTTTCCAGAGCCAGATGGGCCAATTATTCCTACTGAATCACCTTTTTTTATTTTAATAGAAAGATCATTAATCACTTTAAGATCTCTACTTGGATAGGTATATGAAACATTTCGAAGCTCAATACTTTCAAATTTTGACGCCTCATTTTTGATGGTTGTGGTGTAATTAAAATTATTGAGATCTGCATCTTTTAGATCTTTATATAAAAGTGCTACTACAGGCCTTCCAAAACGTATATGCGAGATTCCTCCAACTATTTGATTTACAGTTGGAAATAAACGAATAGCTGCGATTGAAAACATCGTTAGGATAGGAACTACTAGCTCTAGCTCTTTTTCTTGAAATGAATATATAACTACAATCACAACAATAAATACAATCATTATTAGCTCTAAAAAATACCTGGGTACAGATGAAATAAAGTCTTTCATTCGCATAGTATTTGAAAGACCCGTTGCATTTGTCATGACTTGGTCATAAAAATATTTTTCATTACCTAAAATTCTTACTTCTTTCAATCCATGAACACTTTCATTGATTTTTTTTAACATTTCAGTCGTATGAATATTGACTAGATTACCGTATCTTTTAATCCTTTTTCGAAAAATTAAGTCATATAAAAAAATAAAACTGCCTAGTATAAAAATGAGCACAAGTAAGACAAATGGGTCTTGAAAAGCTAAATAAATAAAAATAAATAATCCTACAATAACTTCCGTTATTATTCGTAATATTGAAGTTAAAACTCCCTGCGTAAATGTTCCAACTACACTAATATTGTAAATATATTCTGAACTGTTTCTTTGTGTATATTCAACATATGACATTGATTGGTATGCATGCATTAGTTTAGCTCTCATTTTTATTTGCCTGTCATAACAAAATGAAAAAATTAACCAATTAATTAATGATAGTCCAATAGTTTTGATAATAAATAAAGATACTAACAATGAACTCATTATGAATAAAATGCTATCAGAGTATATAGGAAGCCCATAAGCCTCAAGAAAGGAGTATTTTTCTGCAAGAATATTAGGATTTATAATAAGCGCAGCATAAGGAGCAATTAGGCTTATCCCTAATACCTCTAATAATGACATTATTAAGAAGAAGAAAAGAATTAATGGGAGTTTCCATTTATCTTCTTCTAATAGAAAAAGAATTTCCTTAACATATTGCATAATTTCTCTATTTAAAATTAGGCCAATAAAATCTTGAATTGCTTCAACTGGACCATCATAACTTCTATTATTTCAGAACGAGGAATACACACTAAGTTAATTTCAGTATTTGTATCAAAAAACAACCAAAGCAAAAGTTTATGATTATTAAACAAGTGTTTTATAGACTTTTAATGTATCTTCGGCACATTTCTCCCATGAAAAATGATTAATTCTTTCAAGGCCTTTTGCTTTTAAGGCCAAAATTCTACTTGGTGAATAGACTACATTCTCAATAGACAATTTTATGCTCTCAATTTCTTCAGGATTAAAGTACTCACCTGCCTCTCCAACAACTTCAGGTAAGGAGCTAGTATTGCTAGATATTACTGGGCATTCATAGGCCATAGCTTCAAGTGGGGGAATACCAAAGCCCTCATATAGAGAAGGATAGACAAAAGCAGTAGCTTCCTGGTAAAGGGCCGCCAAAACTGAATCATCTCCACCTATTTGTTTTACTTGATCTTTTTTAAAGCCTAAAGAATTAATCAATGTATTCTCTTTAATAGATAAAATTCCACCACCAAATGCAACAATATCAAAATCATTAATCAACTTTTGAGATTTTGAAATCGCCTCTAAAAATCTATTAAAATTTTTATATCCGCCCCTTGCTCCCACATACAAGAGAAAAGGTTTTATAAAACTAGAATTTATCGAATTAGAATTAGTCTGAGCAAAGATATCACATGCTAAATGAACCACCGTAATCTTTTCAGGAGGAATATCAAAGAATTTAACTAAATCTTTTTTTGTATTGTGCGAGACGCTAATTATATGATCAGCACGATTAAAAGTAGATATTTTTTTTTGAGCTATATGATCTATCTTTCTGAATTGCTTAGGAAATAGTTCATGAACCATATCATGTGCCGTTACAATTCTAGGTAGTTTATTAGAAGTGCGATTAGAAAACGAATAATATGTCTCGTGGATTAGATCTGGCTTCCATTGCTGTATTTGATAGTTAGTTAAATAATGATTACCCAAAAGAAATAATCTGGCTGAGCGAGGTGGATATTTTGTCAACTCATATCCCTTTACTATTAGCTTTGGGAGTGATGAAAGGTACTTGTTTCGATGAATGCCTGCAAATATTTTAATATCATGATCGGACTTAGAAAACTTTAATGCCAGAGAATTAAAATATCTTGATATTCCTCCAAAACTTTGCCAAGAGAAAATTTGATAATCAAATGCAATTTTCATAATTTCAAAAAACTATACTTAAGTATGAAAATCAATTTGATAGACTAACTTTTAATTCTTCAAAAGTAACACTACCAATTGAGGATGCTTGTTTCTCATCCTTAATAACATTAATGACCTTACACCCTTTCTTTTCAATATGTCTTATCATCCAAGAAGCTCTTTCTCTATAAGACTCATAATCAGCCGCATCTGCAACTTCATAAAAACCATCGTAAAAGTGGCCATAAACTGGAGGGTCAGTTAGGAAATCTGAGCCCAGTAGATAAATTTCCTTAAAGCCCATATAGCTTGCAATTCCTAAACCAATTGATAATGCGCCCTCTTGAATGTTATTAGGCTTGTGTAAGTCAGATTGGATATTATCACTAGAAATATAATTACCAATCTGAGACAAAAAATATGTATCCTCAAGCCTTGACTCAACAATATCACTTAAATATGGATAAGCTGTAGTATCAAAAAAAACATGGCAGCCATTATTGGTATTTCTATAAATACAGCTAGATATAAACTCTAATAAATTTAAACTTCTTAGCTCCCATGGTCCAGGCTGAAAAACAGCTACTGGATTTAGCTTATTAAAATCCTTGTGGAGAAAAGCTTTACCAGAAGTTATGATGTTTTCATTTTTGATAATATCAAAGTCTAAATCTATCAGACTAGTACCAGTAAATAAAATGAAACATCTTTGTCCATTATAGGAATTATGTATACTTTTATTAGACTTAATTAGTTTTTTATTTTTTTTATAAAATATATATAGTAAAAGTTGATGCAACAAGTTTCTTGATGTGAAAAGGCTTTTATTCCTTAACTTGCTTTTAATCAATATTTTCTTTATTTTATTAATCATAAAAAACTACTTCTTTGTTGCATATATCGTCATAAAGTTTCCATAAAATGGAGGTGATACTTGTGAAATGTCAAAAATTCGATCTATATTATTTTTATTAAAGTACTCTGTTTCAAAAAATGGGTAATCAATTTTATCAACTTGAAATCCACTATCCTCTAGTAAATCTTTCAATGAAAAATCACTAAATAACGAAATATGTGTCTTATCATGAAGCATACGAAAATTTTTACCAAACCTTCTAGCCATTGCACAATCAAAATTTGGTGTACCTATAACCAACTTACCATGAGTTTTCATCATAAGGCAAATGTTCTCAATAAAAGAAATTGGATCTTCAATATGCTCTAATACATGGTATGAAAAAACTACATCAAAAAACTCATTTGGATATGAGTCACTTCCCAAAGTATTTATATTAATATTTGGTATATATTGACTTGCAGCTTTAGCAGCTAGTTTTGAAACCTCTAACCCATACTTTATATATCTTTCATCAAATTTTGAGGAAACAAGGCCATTTCCACAACCAATATCAATAATATTTTTAGTATTTCCGTTTTTTATTAAACTATTAATATACTTAATTTCATTTTTGCAGAGATCGATCCTGGTAGATGACTCTTTTAAAAAATTTTTTTGAACACCATCAGGATCTTCCTTTGTGAGAAAGTAGTCATCATAATTTACAGGGATTGGCTTAATTTTTTTAAAATATCTACCTTCTTCTAATTTTGATTTTTTTTTCAATAATGCTTCAACAACTAAAAGATCATCTTCACTATCAATTTCATACTTGGCTTCTTCAGGAAGCTTAAGATAACTTATAGGAGAGCAGATTCTATTATTATTATTTAATAATTCCTTTACTTTGGTAATCCAAAAACATCCTGTTTCAAGATACCTTGAATTTTTAACTTGGGTCATTGGTCGATCCAAGATATCATTATCATCTAATAAAAAACCTAAAAACTCAGTATAGGTTACTAAACTATTACTTTTTTCAAGTTCTAGTAATTTAATTCCTTCTTTAATATACTCAGGTTTATTGAAAGGACTAGTTGCTTGTAACAAAATGATATTTTCATAGGTCTCACCCTTTTTCTTGAGTTCATTAATTACGTATATTAAAGATGCCTCAGATTTTGAATCTGGGCCGGAGATTTCAGCTGGCCTAATAATCACTTCAGCACCAAGTGTTTTTGCCAAATCACTATATTCCAAACTATCAGTTATTACTACTAACTTATCGATTTCTGGAGTATTTAAGGCGCAATTAATTTGATAATATAAAAGTGGCTTTCCGTCAACTAATTTTATATTCTTGTTTATTATTCTTTGACTACCAGCTCTCAAGGGCAGAACTGCAATATTTTTCATTAATGACTTGGAAGTTTTGCCGGATCTACACTAACTCCTTTAGGAAATATATCCATTGGGATTTGATTACTTATTAAAGCATCCTTATAAAGTAAATTAGCCAATTCTTCTTCTCTACCAATGCCAAAATCATCAATTGTAAATTCTAGATTAGTATCTTGATAATATTTTAAAAAATTAGCAAGACTATCACCTACCTCTATAGTATTTGCCCATCGGATATTCAAAAGATTAAAGCCCTCTTCCTGACGCCATCTTACTCGCTTAGGAACAGAGAATTTAGCACCACTTTTAATAAGATCAATAACTTTTGTATCTTGAATAAACTTAAAAGGCTTTACTATAAACTCTTTGCCCTTAAATAATGGATCTTTACCATTCATCTTACCATCAGCAGCAAACGCATCCATTCTGCAGCCTGTTTGGCAAACATCTATGTAGTCACATCCTTTACAACCTTCATAATAATAGCTTTTATTTCTCCATGCAGCAGTATTCTTATAAGCTTTCTTAAGTCCTAAATTAAATACATTACCATACTCTTTATCTTCCATAACGCACCCATGCGTTTCTCCAGTAGAGTTGATATTAAAACGATGGCCGGATTGCGTTGGACATCCACGGCCAACAAAGTCAGCATACTTTTCTAAATCCCCTAATAAACATAATGGATAACTTATAAGCGTTCCAACTCTCATGCCTGTATCTTTCTTCAGCCTTAATAGTTCATCTAGCCCCTGCATTGCAACCTTTTGATTTACTCGGTGTTGTAAGCCATCACTTCTGTCATAGGCTGGGGGAACAACTCTATGTGCAATAAATTGAGTTGCACCAAGTTCTTGCACGATCTTTCCAGCTTCATATAAAGAATCTTTATTATTATTAGTACAAATGGTATTTACACTTACCCTAATACCATTATCTACGGCACACTTTATACCTCTAACTACACTATTATATGAATTTTTTGTCTTTGTTATATTGTAAGTAACTTCTGGATCATTGTCATACCAAGAAGCAAGTATATGGTCAAGCCCTGCTGCCTTTAGACGCTTCATCTTACTTGGAGTTGCAAGGCTTAAAGTACTATTTACACTAACAGTAAGACCATTCTTAATTAACTCTTTTATGCCAAATTCAAGCAAATCAAATTTCGCTAAAGGCTCACCACCAGAGAGGATTACATGGAATACACCAGATTGTGCAAACTCCTCTATTAAGCTTTTTAATCTTTCTTTTGTTAGCGTGTGAACGCCAAGCGACTCTTCTCTCCAAGGATTATAACAGTGGGTACATTTAAAATTACAAACTTCTGTAATTTCTAGATTAATGCAAGTCGGAGCAGAATATACTTTATCAACCTTCACTTTATCACTTGTTGCAGCATATACTTGATTCATTTTTCAACCCCTTAAATCCTAATTTTTTTAAATACCTTAAACTATGTTAATTTTATCTTAATTTAAATTGAGTAAGGCTTGAAATGGCCTCTTAATTTTTCAGCAATAGGAACTTCTTCTTTAATAATATTCTTTATACCATCACCCATAGCTTTTTCAATTTTTCTTACTCCACCCACTAATCTTCGTAAAGCTTCAGGCTCGATTGATGCTGATTGATCAGATCCATACATTGACCTGCTAATTGTTATATGTCTCTCAAGTGATGAAATTCCTTGAGCAGCAGCAGCATAAGATACAGCTAAGCCAACTTCATGGCCACTGTAACCCACTTTGCACCTATATTTATCCTTAAGAACATTAATTAACTTAAGATTAGCATGCTGATCTTGCATTGGATATGTTGAGACAGTATGCATTAATTCAAAAGGGCAATTATGATCAGTGAAAATTTTAACAGCTTGGTCAATGTCTTCATAAGTACACATACCTGTTGAAATAAAAGTATGCTTTCCCTCTTCAGCAACCATATTAAGTAGATCATCATAAACAATCATTGCTGATGCAATTTTGTTATATTTCAAATCAAAATTTCTGAGAAACTTTTGACTTTCTAGATCCCAAGAAGAAGCAAACCAATCTATTCTTTTTTCATCACAGTACAAAGCAATTTCTTTATAGTCAGTTTCAGAAAATTCGAGACCAAATTTTTGATCACGTTGAGTATTCCCCCATGGACTATCTCTTAACGTGTCTAAAAATTCACTTGTATAAACCTGGTCTACATCTCTCTTTTGAAATTTGACAGCATCACATCCAGCAACTACTGCAATATCTATCAATTCTTTACATATTGACATATCTCCATTATGATTAATTCCAATTTCTGCAACAATATAAATCGACATTATTTATCCTTTTTTTACTTAGGGTAGAGTATTTCTAACATATTTAAACAAAATATATCTTCAACTATTTCTCGAACTACACCATCTCCTCCACGAGTACTGAGAATAAATTGTGATATTTTTTTAATAGAGGTATGACTATCGCTCGGACAAGCAGTATACCCACATAGACTCATAATGTTAAAATCATTCAAGTCGTTACCTACATATAGAACCCTGTCCAAACTGTTACTTCCATTTTTAGTAATAATATCAATGGCATCAAGCTTATTATCAACTGATTGAATAACTTCAACCTTAAGTTTTTTTGCCCTTGCACTAACAACATTATTTTTCTCAGACGAGAGAATAAAAATAGATTTTTTTAATTTACGTAAAACATCAAAAGCAAGCCCATCAGACCTACTGCATTTAACCCATTCTTGACCTGAATCATTCAAATAAACGGAGTTATTTGTCAATACACCATCAAAATCCACAATAATTGTATCAATCTTTTGAATATCCAAGAATTTCATTTAAGTATTTTTTTTTGACAATTAAGGTAATAAATATTTTTTAATTTAAACTATGAAAGATACCAATTATAGGTTTTTTTCAAGCCTGCCTCTAAAGAAACACTATAACTCCAGCCCATCTTTGATAATTTAGAAATATCAATTAACTTTTTGGCACTACCATCTGGTTTTGTTACATCAAAACTTATTATGCCCTTAAAGCCAACCATACTTTTAATATTTTGAGCTAACTCATTTATTGTTACGTCTATTCCCGTACCAATATTGATATGTGAAAGTGAGGGCTTTGTATGGCTATCATATAAATATTTATCTAGTTCAAGAACAAAAATTGATGCTGCTGCCATGTCATCAACATAAAGAAACTCTCTAAAAGCCTTGCCTGTACCCCAAAGGTTCACTTTAGCTAAAGCTTTATTTGTATCATACTCAATACCATACTCATTGAGAGTTTCTATTATGTCTGAAATAGAGCTATTTGCATCTAACTCTTTTATCGGGTTTTTAATTATATCTTTCTTGATTGCAACCCAGTTCTTATCTTCCATTAACTTTGCCAAGTGAATTTTTCGAAGAATTGCTGGCAAGACATGGGAACTTTCTAAATGAAAGTTATCATTAATTCCATATAAATTAGTAGGCATAATTGATCTAAAGTCAGTTGAATATTGGCGGTTATAAGACTCACATAACTTAATCCCTGCAATCTTGGCAACTGCATAAGGTTCATTTGTTGGCTCTAGTAACCCAGTAAGCAATGCATCCTCTCTCATTGGTTGTTTAACTGCTTTTGGGTAAATACATGAGCTGCCTAAAAATAATAAACGTTTAATATTATTTTTAAAAGATGAGTTTATTACATTTGTCTGAATCATCAGATTTTGATAAATAAAATCTGCTGGGTAGTTATTATTAGCAAAAATTCCACCAACTTTTGCAGCGGCTAAGATAACATAATCAGGTCGCTCTTTCTGGAAAAAATCATCTACTTTAGATTGAACTTCAAGGTCTAACTGCTTATGATTTCTAACAATAATATTACTATAACCTTTCTCTTCCAGTCTTCGTAAGATGGCAGAACCAACCAAGCCATTATGCCCAGCTATATAAATTTTATCTTTTAAATTCACTACAAACTACTCTTTATAATTTGGAGCTTTGAAGCCATGCTCTTTTACTAAGGAATCTCTCTTAGCAATATTGATATCATTTAGCATCATTTCTTGAACCATCTCTTCTAAAGTAATTTTAGGTACCCAACCTAATTTTTCTTTTGCCTTAGATGGATCACCTAATAGAGTTTCAACTTCTGTTGGACGGAAGTAGCGTGAATCTACAGCTACAATTAAGCTTCCCGATTCAATATCATAACCCTTCTCATTAATACCTTTTCCTTCCCAGCGAATTTTTTTACCAAAGTAACCCCAAGAAAAATTTACAAAATCTCTTACTGAATATTGAATCCCTGTAGCAATACAAAAGTCATCAGGCTCATCTTGTTGGAGCATAAGCCACTGCATTTCCACATAATCTTTTGCATGGCCCCAATCTCTCAATGCATCTAAATTTCCCAGATGGAGGGTTTCCTGTAAGCCTAGTGATATTCGCGATAATGCTCTTGTAATTTTTCTTGTAACGAAGGTTTCTCCTCGCAATGGTGACTCATGATTGAATAAAATTCCATTACATGCATACATTCCATATGCCTCTCTATAGTTAACTGTTATCCAATAGGCATAAAGCTTTGCAGCTCCATAAGGAGAACGAGGGTAGAAAGGTGTTGTTTCTTTTTGAGGCGTTTCTTGAACATCACCATAAAGCTCAGAAGTTGAAGCTTGATAAAAGCGAGTTTTCTTCTCCAATCCTGAGATTCTTATTGCTTCCAATATTCGAAGTGCACCTAATCCAACGGTATCTGCAGTATATTCTGGTGTTTCAAAAGATACTGCGACATGAGATTGAGCGCCAAGGTTATAAATTTCATCTGGCTGACAATCTTTTATTATACGAACCAAACTCATTGAGTCAGAAAGATCACCGTAGTGTAGAAAAAAATTTAGATTTTCCTCATGAGGATCTTGATAAAGATGGTCAATTCGCTCAGTGTTAAAAGATGAAGAGCGTCTTTTAATTCCATGAACTTTATAACCCTTTTTTAACAAAAACTCTGCAAGGTAGGCTCCATCTTGTCCAGTTATCCCAGTAATTAAAGCTACTTTATTATTTGACATATACATATTTCCTAAATTTCTTAATTGAAATCATTTAACTGTTATTTTAATTAACTCTTCCATAAATATCTTCAAATCTAATAATATCATCCTCTCCAAGATATGCTCCACTTTGAACTTCAATTATTTCAAGAGTTTTACTAGTTTGATTCTCTAAAGAATGAATCACCCCTATGGGTATATATGTAGAATCACCTTTAGTTAATATTAAAGTCAGGTCGCCATTGGTAACGTTAGCTTCACCATCGATAACAACCCAATGTTCCGCCCTTTTTTTATGCATTTGTAAAGACAGCTTAGCTCCTGGGTTAACATGGAGTCTCTTAACTTGGAAATTTATTCCCGACTCAATAGAGTCAAACCATCCCCAAGGTCGATATACTTTTCGATTATTTATATGTTCATTTCTATAAGATTTTTGAAGACTTTTAACTATTTTTTGAACTTTATGTGCTTGATCTTTGCTTGAAATAAGAGTTGCATCGGGTGTATCAATTATTACTAAATCCTTTACACCAATAGTAGCAATAATATGGCTCCCAGCATCAATATAACTTCCATAAGTTTCTTCTGTAAAGATATCACCCTTTAAAACATTACCATTTTTATCTTTTTCACTAATTTCATAAAGAGATTTCCATGAGCCAACATCACTCCAATCAGCATCCAGTTTAATTACAACCACATTACTACTTTTTTCCATTAGTGCATAATCTATTGAATTGCTTGGACTTGACTTAAAAGATTGCGAGTCAAGACGAATAAAATCTAGGTCTTGAGCAGCATTATTAAATGAAAGTTTTACTGCATTTACAATTTCAACACAATGTACAGATAATTCATTTAATAATTGACTAGGATCAAACATAAACATACCGCTATTCCAGAGATAATAGCCATCTTCTAAGTAAGATTCTGCAGTTTTTTGATCTGGCTTCTCTACAAATTTTTTAACCTCATAAGCCTCTGAATTTAACCCTTCAATATACTTAATATAACCAAAACCAACATTAGGAGAATTGGGAACAATTCCAAATGTAACTAGCTTACCTTTCTCAGCATGAACTTTAGCTATATTGATTGTTTTTTGAAATTCTTCAATATTTTTGATTTCATGGTCTGCAGAAAGTACAAGCATGATTGAATTTTTTATATCAATATGACTAATAATTTGCATTGCAGCGGCAGTTATGGCTGGAGCAGTATTTCTTCCAATTGGCTCTAAAATTATTGAAGCATTATTTATACCAATCTGATTTAATTGCTCTGCAACTAAAAAACGATGACTCTCATTGCAAACTATCACAGGATCAGATAAATACTTGATTCCTTTAAGGCGTAATAAAGTTTCTTGAAACATACTATTATTTCCCAGTAATGGGAGGAATTGCTTGGGATATTGCTGTCGTGATAATGGCCAAAGTCTAGTGCCCGATCCACCTGACAAAATTACTGGAACTATATTCATATATTATGTAAAAAATTGAAAAGCAAGAGACCTCACTACTAAGTAAAAATATTTAGTATTATCAAAAACATTTTAAACGAAATTATAAGTATTAGAGAAAGTTCAGTATTTTTCTATGCCTATAAAATTTATTGATATTATTAAATTAGATTCATTTAAAAATAAAACTTATATAGAAATTAAAAAAACATACCAAAACTATCCAGTGCGTTAGTTAACTATATAATAATGACTTAATAATACTTAATTGAAGTTTACAATTAATAGTTAAATGAAATATAGCAATACAGATTTTAATAATAAAACAATTTTGATAACCGGCGGTGCTGGATTTATAGGTAGCAATATAGCATTCTATCTTCAAGATAATTATCCTGCAGCAAATATCATTATTTTTGATTGTTTTCGAAATAGCAAATCTCTATCTAATGGGAACCTTCTAAGCTATGGTCATTATAAAAATTTAATTGGCTTCAAAGGTGAGGTAATTTGTGGAAATATTAACAGTAAGGATGATTTAGCGATTTTAAATAACTTTACTTTCGACTATATATTTCATCAAGCTGCAATTTCAGATACTAGAATCTATGATCAAGAAATTGTTATGCGAACTAATGTGACATCATTTCATAATTTACTAAAAATTGCTAAAAAAAATAACTCTATTGTTGTTTATGCTAGTTCAGCTGCGGTTTATGGAAGTCTACCTTCACCACAAATTGTAGGCATTGAAAGTCCTGAAAATCCATATGGTTACAGTAAATTATTAATGGATCAGATTGCCATGCGTTTTTCGCTTCAAAATCCAAATATGGTAATAGTTGGCTTAAGGTTTTTTAATGTTTATGGTTCACGCGAGTTCTATAAAGCCAAAACATCCTCCATGGTTACTCAGCTTGGTCTTCAAATATTAGATAATAAGGCTCCACGTTTATTTGAAAACTCTAATCAAATTCTTCGTGACTTTATTTATATTGATGATGTGGTTCAAGCAAATATTAAAGCCTGCAATCCTAAAAAAAATGGAACTTATAATGTAGGAACGAGTAATCCAAGAAGCTTTCAAGATATTGCTGATATTTTACAAAAACAGTTGGATACAAAATTTGATACTGAATTCTTCTCTAATCCTTATGATGGCTATCAACTTAATACTCAAGCAGATATTAGTTCAACAAAAGATAGTCTTGGCTATGAGCCAAATTTTTCCTTAGAAAGTGGTATTAAAAACTATTTACCCGAAATAAAGCGACTCTATGATGTAGAAATTTTATGATTGAACTTAAAAATAAATCACCTAAACTATTGGTTATTGGTGACCTAATGATTGATCAATATTTTTGGGGGAAATCAGAGCGAGTATCGCCTGAAGCACCTGTTCAAGTGATTGATGTTGATAATGAAAGTAATATTCTTGGTGGTGCAGGAAATGTTATTAATAACCTCAAGGTTTTTGGCGCACAAGTTGACGTTATAAGTGTAATTGGTGATTGTAAAAATGCTCATATATTATATAAACTTCTGAAAGAAATTAATGTTGATACTCAATATTTAGTAACTGAGAACAACCGAATTACCTCTAAAAAAAGTAGAATTATTGCGTCTCAACAACAAGTAATTCGCTATGATCGTGAGAGTACAGATGAAATTAGCCTTAAATCACAAAAAATTATTATTAATACTGTTGAAAGTATTGTCCAGAATTATGAAGTTATTCTCATTTCAGATTATGGAAAAGGTGTGCTTACTGAGAATCTAACTCAAGCAATAATTAAAATTGCAAATAAGTTTAGTATAAAAGTTCTGATTGACCCTAAAGGCCTTAATTATTCTAAATATAGTGGTGCGTATCTGCTCACGCCAAATATAAAAGAAGCAAGCTATGCAACTAATATTGAGATTACTAATGATAAGACACTTAAAAAAGCGATTACTCAATTAAAAAAAGATTGCAAACTTAAAGTTTCGCTAGTTACACTTAGTGAAAAAGGAATAGCCGTTTATGATAATGCTTTTCGAGTCCATCCCACATCTGCTAAAGAGGTTTATGACGTTACTGGTGCTGGAGATACTGTTCTAGCATCACTAGGTTTTTCAATAGCCTGTAAGCTTAATATTGATGATGCAGTGAAGTTTGCTAATCTAGCTGCAGGTGTTGTAGTAGGTAAAATTGGAAGTGCGACTTCAAGCCTTAATGAAATTATTGAGTATGAGTCAAGCCTAAATAGATCTTCTAGTGATTTTCATATTAAAACGCCTGAAGAGATAACTATCCTTTCAGAAGAGTTAAGAGCAAGAGGTAAAGATATTGTTTTTACTAATGGATGTTTTGATTTGCTCCATGCGGGACATGTCAGATATTTAGAAGCCGCCAAAAGCTATGGTGATGTTCTCATTCTTGGTCTTAATTCTGATCGTTCTGTTTCAGCTTTAAAAGGTCCAAATCGACCAATTAATAATGAATTGGATAGGGCTTACATTCTCGCTGCCCTTGAAGTAGTAGATTATGTGGTTATTTTTGATGAAGATACTCCTTATAATTTAATTCATAAAATTAAACCTAAAACTTTAGTCAAGGGATCTGACTATAAAGGGAAAGAAGTAGCTGGACACGATATAGTTGACGAGCTAGTATTAGTTAAATTCTATAAAGGAAAAAGTTCTACAAAAACTATTCAAAAAATTAAACAAGGCCATTAATAATGCAATTAATTATCAAAAATGAATTTAATGAACACATAAAAACTAGCAAAAAAACAATGGAAACATCAATTAATAGCATTGAAATAGCTGCTAATATTTGTATTAATTCTCTAAAAAATGGAAATAAAATCTTAATCTTTGGTAATGGTGGAAGCGCAGCTGATGCTCAACATATCGCCGCTGAAATAATTGGACGATACAAAACTGAGCGAAAAGGCTTAGCTGCTATTGCTCTTACAACCGATAGTTCAGCATTAACTGCCATCGGTAATGACTTTGGCTATTCAGAAATTTTTAAACGTCAAGTTGAAGCTTTAGCTAATCCTGGAGATACATTAATTGGGATCAGTACAGGAGGTTCAAGTATTAATGTAGTTAGTGCACTTAAAATTGCAAAAAAAACTCAATGTAAAACTATCGGCTTAAGTGGTAAAGATGGTGGAGAGTTTAATTCTATATGTGATGTCAATATTATCGTTCAAGCACAAGATACACCAAGAATTCAAGAAATGCATATATTAATTGGCCATACTATCTGCCATTTAATTGATCAAGCCTTCATTGGACCTATTGAATAGATTTAAAGGCCTTTAAAACATCACTAACCTCTATCATCTTCATACAATTATGATGAAATAAGGGACAGTTTCGTTTCATACATGGCTGACAATCAAGACTCTTTTTTACTATTATGCTTTTTTGATTCATCCATTGTGAAGTTTCATGATCATGAGTAGGGCCAAATAGGGCTATGGTTGGAATTTGAAAACTTGCTGCTATATGCATTGGACCGCTATCTCCAGAAATAAACACATCTAATTTTGAAATTTGTTCAACAAGTTCAGATATAGTTGTACTTCCAGCAAGATTTTTATAGTTTAAAACACCTTCTTTAATTAGATGCTTTTCTATATCTAGTGCAATGTCTTTTTCATCTGCGCTACCAAAAATTAAAATTTCATATTGACTAGAAAGCTCAATTGCTACTTCTGCAAATTTTTCAGGATACCATCTCTTAGAGCTTCCATAGGAACCCCCAGGATTAATACCCATAATTGGAGTAGTATTTTTTTCAGAAGTTTTTTTAACATTATTTAAAAATAAATTTCCAGGTTTAAAGTTTATTTTGAGAGAATCATTAACAAAATTGCTATACTTTTGAACCTGATGAAGATGCTTATATTCATTTTTATTAAATTGATATTTTTGACTGCTTAAGACAAAAAATTTAAAAATTTTTGACCGAAAAGAACTTCTAAATGAAAAGTAATTATCAAACTCCCCTAATTTTTTTGCAATACTAAATAATGATAAAAACCTCTTATCAAGGACTTTAACTTCTTTAACTTTTGGATGATGTTTTAATAATTCTGTAGATACGAATGATCCAATTAAAGAGATTTCAGCATTATTAAAATGCTTTAATATATTCTCAATTGCAGGTGTTACCATAACAGTATCACCAAGCCACGTAGGAAGCTCAATTAAAATCTTCATTAAACTAATTTATAATGCTTTTTGCTCAATTCTAAGCCAAGAAACTTTTCAATAATAATCATTACTCGATGTTTTTTTTGTTTTTTTGATGGCTTATAATTAGGATCTGCCTTAAACACCTCATTTTCATTTGGCAACCAGTCTTTAATTATTTTTGGATGTGAGCCTTTGAATTCTTTAATAATTGATTGATCCATTTTAGAATAATCAATTTTTTTAGCCTTTCCTCCCCAATATTTTTGAACCTTTTCACTTTTGAGATTCATTTGATGTTCGCTACGAACCCAACCATAATGATAGCACTTCGCTCCTGTGTGCCTAGCTCTTGGATAGCGCCCTTTTTTGTTACTATCGAGAACTAGCCAAAAAAGGCCATCAGGTGCATATGTTCTTAAAGAATTTTTAATAATTCTTGCTTCTGCTCTATACCATCCAGGTGAATCTAAATAACTATTACCATTTCCATAAAAATGGTAAAAATCAAATATAAGAGCCTCTACATCAGGGTTATTAAGGTTTTCCTTCATTGATATATAGATTCTGTCTAAATCATTTTCATGATAAATTTCGTCACCTTCTATATAAAAAGCCCAATCTCCAGTACAGTTATATTGGGCAACCATTTTTTGCTGGCCATAAACAAAACCTCGATCTATCATATTATCGTTCCAATGTGACTGAATAATCCTTATTTTTGGGTCATTTATTTTTTTAATTTCATCAAGAGTATTATCTTCACCGAATCCAACGTTAATTATAAATTCATCTACAATTGGGAGTACAGATTTGATAGACTGAATATAAGGGTAACCCAAGAGTTGACCATTTTTTATAAATGTAAATGCGCTAACTTTCATTATTTTTTAACTTTTTGTAATCCATTATCACACCAGGAGGAATTAGAATTAAGTGATTGAAACAAAAGCTTATCATTATCAACAGTCTTTAATCTTGACTTCTCTTCATGATACAAATGATATGCAAGCCCCGAAAATTTAATATTCTTACGGAATTTATCTTTATTATAGAGTCTTACTGCTAATTCGCTATCCTCTCTACCCCATCCAATAAAGTTCTCATTAAAGCCATTTACATCATAAAGATCATCCTTCCAAAATGACATATTACAAGTCCTTATTCCTGATAATTTTTTATTAGGTTTACCAAAAAAATTTGATAAAAATGGAAGATAAAAAGTATTTAATCTATTGGAGAGGCCTTTACTAAAAAGGTTGAAGCCATAATTACTTTTCTTCTGTCTAAATATCATCATTGTTGCATTTTTAGAAATAAGCGCTCTACCTCCTTGAACAAAACAATTTTTTTCAGCAATTCTAATATGGTCTTCTATAAACTTATTATGTAATATCATGTCACCATCAATGACCACTACATAATCTATATTACTACTCAATTCATTAATACCTTTATTGCGAATAGAGGCTGCTCTAAACCCTTTGTCTTCTTGCCACACGTGCTTCAATTTACATGGGAAATTTTTCTGGAGGCCAATAATAAAATTTTTGGTCTCACTTCTAGAGCCATCATCACAGACAACAATCTCATCAGGAAAGTATGATTGGCATTTAATACTATAAAGAACTTGGCTTAACGCCTCAACCCAATTATAAGTAGAGATAATTAAACCAACTTTCATTTTTTAATCTTTTGTTTTTGTCTTGCATAAATTTTTATATATTTATAAAAAACCCCTATTGAATTAGAGACCGCTAAAACAAAGCCTCGCCACCCAGCCAGAAAACCCCTTTGAAGGAAATAAGTTCTAAAAAATGCATAAAAAGCCTTAAATACAATGATGATAATTGGGTAGAAAGTATCATGTTCCTTAGCGTACAAATCTGAATATAAGTTAGCCTTAACCAATGTATCAGATAAATTATTGATAGAAAGATGCTTTAAACTTCCCTTTAATAATACTTTTATTGCAGATGAATCAACTTCAACTTTTTCATGAACTTGCATATCTGAAAAACAAAAATCTTTTCGATTAAATAAACGAATAATTTTATCCCTACCCCATCCGGCATAAGTCATCTCTCCCCCCATAAAGAAATTTTTTCTTTGAATCTCTCCAATCAACTTTGACTTTAATTCTATCTCACAAAGATGTAAAGAAAGCTCCTTAGTTAAACTCTCATCAGCATCTAATGAAAAAATCCAGTCATTTGAAGCCAAACTGATAGCATAATTTTTTGTCTCGCCAAACCCCTGAAAATCTCCAGAATATAACGAGACGTTACCATAAGTTTTAATTACATCAAGCGTTCCATCTGTTGATCCACTATCAAAGATAATTATTTCTTTAAAATCTTCCAAGCTCTCAAGAGTCATACTAATAGTTTCAAAAGCATTCTTTGTTATTATGACGGCGCTAATATTTTCAATCATTTTTTAAATAAGTTATAGAGAATGGCTTAAAAGCCACTCTTCAATTTCTTTGAAGATAAGGCTTGGACTAATATTACTTAAACATTCGCTTACTAAGCCATTATTTTTACATCCTTTTTCACCGCAAGCAACACAAGGCATATCCGCTTGAAAAATTGTAATATTGTCATAAGTCTGGATTGGTTTCGCTTCTATTGCAGAAGTTTGAAGGTTATTCGACCAGGGGGACCACATATTAAGATTGGTTGGGCCAAATATAGCAAATATTCGCTTATTTTGACTAGCAGCAATATGCATATTTAAAGTATCCATACCAATATAGCCTTCAGATAATAAGCTTAGACAAATATATTCATCAATTGAAGTACCTTCAATGAAGTCATAAATATTTGTTAGTTTTGGTAATGATTCTTTAATTTTAATATCAATTTCATTTTTCCCACCACTGATAATTATTGATATATTTAATGAGTTTAGCAAATAAAGTAATTCATCTCTTAATTTCTCATCATAAACCTTATAGTTATATTGTGCTGAGGGGTGAAAAATGATGAACTTTTTTATTTTTAACTTATGTAATTTATCTTGCATAGAAGAAAATGCTAATTGACTATATTTAGGCGAAGCTTGATAATTTAAAGTATCTAGGCCTAATAAACCAAGTGGCTTTAGATTATTAGTTAATATATGACTTTTCGTATCGTAGAGGTAGTGATGCTTAAGAAATATTTTTTTCCACCATGATTTAAATTTATTTTTCTCTACTGCACTTATTGCTTTTTTACTTGCTAGTAGTGCATAAATAACACTTCGATCACTCGAAGTTAAATTTATACTTAAGTCATACTTTCTATAAATTTTTTTTAATATAGATCTTTCTTGTTTAGCCTTATTTTCTTTTTTATCTTTATAAGAAAAAGTATGAATTTGATTGACATTAGGCAAAGTTTTTGCAATAGATAATGTGTCAAAGTTAACTAAAATATCTATCGCCTCAGGCTTAAAATTTTCATAAAGCTGTGAAATAAGCGAAGCACTCAGTAAAACATCACCATTGGAACGCTGGATGATAACTAAAATATTTTTAAATTTCACTTAATCACTCATATCATTACTATAAATAATCGCACTAAACAAAATATAAAGATTACCTGTAAAGTGCCCTAAAAGGTAAGAGTCGCTTAGCATAATTATTAAAAATAAAAATGGGAGTGCAAAACCTAAATGATTAACAAATTCATTTTTGGAAGCAACTGCTAATTTAAATTGGACATAAAATATCCACAAAAAGCTAATAAGCCCTAAGAGTCCAAATTGAGCTGTAACGAACAAGTACATATTATGTGGCTGAATAGTTGAATGAACTCCTGGAGAATTTTTTGTATTAATCTTAGCATATTCAACTGGAAAATCTCCCGTACCAACGCCAAATAAAGGGTTTAGTTTAATAAGCTCAATAGTATTTTTTGTAAAAGTTACCCTTTGTCCTAAGGAGGTATTAGGATCAGTAGTAAAAAGAATCATATCATTCGATAGTGCATGTATTCTTTCTTTAAACATTGGTGAATAATTATATCCAGCCAACATAATTACTATAACTAGAAGTGCAGAAACTATAGTAGCTTTAATTTGAGAGTCTCTAAAATACTGAAACGTAAGAACTACTAGAGCAGCAAAAAACATTACATACCCAGCCCTGCCCCCCGTAATCGACATATTAAAAGTCATTGAAATTACAAAAAATGTATACATAACTCTAGTTGGCATTGACATATTTTTTTCAAAAATAAGCTTATTTAATGTTAAATAGATTGCAAATGCTAAAAATGGGTTATATGAAATATGCCCCATTACTGGTGTTGGATTTTGAAGAGTTGCTGTTCCAAATGGGGCAATTAATTCAAACCAAACAATATATGAACAGAATTCAGAAATACCAATAGCTATTAAAAAAGCAGAAATATAAATATTTAAATTTTCTTTTTTGGAAATCGTTAAAAAGATTGGTAGGACAAAAAGAAAGGGAAGCATTTTTCTTGTCATTTCAAAACCCCAACCAAGGTTTTCAGTCCAAAACATTGCCAACAAATGAATACTAAAGAAGAATATCGACACCAAAGCTAATTTATTTGCTTTTACCGCCTTAATTTTATTACCATAGTCACCAGAGAATAACCAGATAATGACAGCTAGCCATATAAAAATATTATTTCCAAGGACTGTTAGTGGCAATAAAAATATTGACCCAATGAATAAGTATTGATAAATTCGATCTATTTGACTATTATATAAAACCATATATTTAGGTAAAATTTTATGAACTCTTTAATAAATAGATTTTAATGGATAATCAAATGAATAAAAAAGCTATTTTCCTTGATCGTGATGGAGTGATCAACGAAGAGGTCAATTATTTATATAAGATAAACGATTTTAAGTTTATTGATGGAATTTTTGAAGCATGTCATCACTTTAAAAGTCTGAACTACAATATTATAATTGTTACAAATCAGTCTGGTATTGCTAGAAATTTTTACACAGAAAAAGACTTTCAAACTTTAACAATTTGGATGTTAGAGGAGTTTAAGAAAAATGGTATCAAAATTCTAGATATTTTTCATTGCCCTCATGGGCCAAATTCGTTATGCAAATGTAGGAAACCTAGTCCTGGAATGCTGCTTGAAGCAAAAATAAAATATAAATTTAATATGAAAGAATCTTGGATGATAGGCGACAAAGAAGCTGATATTATTGCAGCTAACAGTGCTGGAATCAATAAAACTATTCTTGTACAAAGTGGTCATGACATTAGTAAAGCAAACTCTAATGCAAAATATATTCTTAAATCTATTCACCATTCAGTCCAAACAATTCTTGACTAAAAAGTAATTACCTATTTAATAATTCTTTTGCAACATTAATAATCTCATCCAAACCTATATCTCTGATTGAATTATCATTTTTATCTATTTTGTATGGATTAACCTCAGATTTTGATTCAATAGTCCTATTAATTTTTGTAGTACATGCATTTCTATAGCCAGGTGTTGAACCAAAAAGAGTTACTGATGGCTTATCTAATGCCCAAGCCATATGAGTTGGCCCTGTATCTGGACCTATTACTAAATCAATCTGAGAAATTAGAGATATCAAATCTTTTATTGTTAGTTTTTTACAGATATTTACATTTGGTGAAAGATGTTTTATTTCGTGAGCCAAAACGTTTTCCTCTTCATTACCCCAAATAACAAGATAATTAGCATCTAAAATATTTACTAACTCCACAAACTTTTCAACTGGGTACCGTTTTGCTGAAAAAGATGCACCAGGTATTAATATAATATTTTTCTTTACATTTGAAAGATAGACATTTAAATAATTTTGGTCAGAATTTAAAAAAGGTAGCTTATTACTTAGGTCTTTTAAGTTAAAAGGTAAATCTAAAGCAAATTTTATAATTTCAAAATTGCGTTCTATAACATTATTGTCATAAGATGATCTAAAGGTTTTATTATAAAAAATTGATGCCAAACCCTCTCTCGCTGAGGATTTTTCAAAACCTAAAGTAACCTTTGCGGGAATACATCGAGAAATAATTGCTGACTTTACTAAGCCCTGCATATCAATTACTAAGTCATAAGGGCCAAACTTCCGAAGCCGTTTTAATTCTAAATAAAGTAAATAAAGTGATTTTTTCTTTTTAACATCTTTGATGTTCACTACGATAACTTTATTGATATCTGGATGAGATTCTAATATCTCTCTATTTCCTTTCTCTACTATCCAATCAATCTCAATTGCTTGGTTATATTTTTTAATAAACTGCAAAACCACCATGGCGTGAACAATATCGCCTAATGCTGAAAGTTTGACTATAGCTATTTTCATAAAAACTATTTTACAACGCCATTCAGTTTAAAGCGCTAGATATTAAATTAAGGTTTTAATGATATAATTTAGAAGCTTAAACTACCCTCAAAATTAATATAAATGGATTTTCAAAACAAAGAAATAAAGACTACTAACTTCATTCGGAATGTTATTAAAGAAGATCTTTCCTCTAGAAAACATGTTGCTATTAAAACAAGGTTTCCACCCGAACCAAATGGTTACCTTCATATTGGTCATGCGAAGTCGATTTGTCTTAACTTTGAAACAGCGGCAAATTATGAAGGATATTGTAACTTAAGATTTGATGATACTAATCCATCTAAAGAAGATATTGAATATGTCAATTCTATTAAAAAAGATGTTCAATGGCTAGGGTTTAATTGGGATGGTGAAGTTAAATTTAGCTCAAGTTATTTTGATAAATTTTATAAATGTGCTGAAGAGCTTATCTCTAAAGGATTAGCTTATGTATGTTTTCTAAGTACGGAGGATACTCGAAAATACCGAGGAACTCTTAAAACTTCTGGGGAGAATAGTCCATATCGAAATATAAGCATTAAAGAAAATCTAACCCTTTTTAAAAAAATGAAGAATGGTGGGTTTAAAGAAGGTGAGTGTGTCTTAAGGGCCAAAATTGATATGACTTCTAGCTTCATGTGTATGCGTGACCCAACTCTATATCGAATAAGGTTTGAAACACACCATCAAACAAATGATGACTGGTGTATTTATCCAATGTATGACTTTGCACATTGTCTAGGCGATGCTATTGAGGGCGTTACCCACTCTATATGTACCCTGGAATTTCAAGATAATCGCAGAATTTATGATTGGATATTAGAAAATTTAAATGAATTTAACACACCAGATAGGCCTCATCAATACGAGTTTTCTCGCTTGAATCTTGAGTATGCCACAACATCTAAAAGAAAGTTAAAACTATTGGTGGATAATAACTATGTAAACAGCTGGGATGATCCTAGGATGCCTACTATTTCAGGGCTTCGAAGAAGAGGATATTCTGCAGCCTCAATAAGAAATTTTTGTGAACGAATTGGAGTTTCCAAAGTTAATAGCTTGACTGATATTTCGATTTTAGAATCATCTATTAGAGATGATCTTAATATCGTTGCTCCTCGCTCAATGGCTGTAATCAATCCCATTAGATTAGTAATTGAAAATTATCCTAAAGGTGAAATTGAATCCCTCAAAGCTCCTGTTCATCCTCAAAATGAAAATATGGGCACTAGAGAGATTTTCTTTAGTCGTGAGATATATATTGATAAAGATGACTTTAATGAAGTAGCACCAAATAATAAATATAAACGACTAGCAATCAATAAAGAAGTCCGTCTTAGAAATTCTTATGTTGTCAAAGCAACTCATTTTGATAGTGATCAAGATGGCAATGTAAAAACTATCTATTGCACTTACGATTCAGAGACTCTAGGTAAAAAGCCACCTGATGGAAGAAAAGTGAAAGGTGTTATTCATTTTGTTGAATCAAGTAAAGCCCTTAGTGCAGAATTTAGAATATATGACCGCCTTTTTTTAGAGTCAAATCCCACTGATTTTGATGATTTAGAATCGTCTATTAACCCAAATTCTCTTGCGATAAAAAATGGATTTGTAGAGCCAAATTTATTAAATGCAAAAGCGGAAATCGCGTATCAATTTGAAAGAGAGGGTTACTTTTGTAGAGATAATAAGTCTGAAGGACTAGTATTTAATAAAACAGTTGGACTCAGAGATACCTGGAATCAATAATTAATTCTTTGAAGCCATTCTTCTACTCGCTGTAATTCAGAGTACTTAGTAGTATCAATCTGAAGAGGCGTCACTGAAACAAAGTTATTAGAAATCGCGTGGAAATCTGTACCCTCTGAATTATCAGCTTCCTTCCCATTTTCACCAATCCGATAAAGAGATGTGTCCTCTGTATCCTTAATACTTGGCTCAGATTTATGCCTACTTCCTAAACGAGTAGTTTTAATGCCTTGAATTTCGCTAAGAGGAACATCTGGGACATTAACATTAATAATAGTGTTATAAGATAGTTCAGATTTATCAATTTGAGTAACTAATCTCTTGGCAATCTCACCTGCTGTCTCAAAGTGATTACCCTCCCAACTAGCTAAAGATATTGCTATTGATGGAAGCCCTAAAAACCTACCTTCTATAGCTCCAGCAACAGTTCCAGAATAAATCGTATCGTCCCCCAGGTTTGCCCCAAAATTAATACCAGTCACTACTAAATCAATTGACTCTTTGATAAAACCACACAATGCCAAATGAACACAATCAGAAGGCGTGCCGTCTACTGCATAAATATTTTTTTCAATTTGAATTGGTCTTAATGGTCTTCCAAGAGTTAAAGAGCTACTTGCTGCAGACTTATTCTCACTTGGAGCAACAACGATTACTTCTGCAATTTCACTCAGAGATTTTGTAAGCTGCTTGATGCCCTTAGCTTCGTAGCCATCATCATTACTTATAAGAATTCTCATTAACTGATAGTTAAGGCTATCTTGTCTTTAATAACACCTACTTTAACAGTTCCACCAGAGCTTAGCTTACCAAAAAGAAGCTCATCAGCGAGAGGTTTACGAACCTCTCTCTCTATTAATCTCATCATTGGACGGGCGCCCATCATAGAATCATAACCATTTTCTGCAAACCATTTTCGAGCTGCATCAGAGACTATTAATGAAACATTTTTTTTCTCAAGAACATCTTCAAGCTCAAAAAGAAATTTATTGACTACATAGACAACAACCTCTTCATTTAGCTTATTAAAGTAAATAATTTCTGAGAGGCGATTTCTGAATTCTGGAGTGAATATTTTTTTAAGCTCACCTTCGTAATCAAGTGAATGATCTTGCTCATTAAAACCTATGGATGCTCTTTGAACGTTTTGAGCTCCAACATTAGAAGTCATAACAAGTATCACATTACTAAAGTCAACTTCACGGCCATTAGCATCGGTAAGCTTTCCATGATCCATAACTTGTAATAGGATATTGAAAATATCAGGATGCGCTTTCTCAATTTCATCCAATAAAAGGACTGCATAAGGATTGCTATTTACTGCCTCAGTTAATAGGCCTCCTTCATCATATCCAACGTAACCAGGAGGGGAACCTATAAGTTTAGAGATAGAGTGCCTCTCCATATATTCAGACATATCAAATCTCAATAATTTAACGCCCATGATTCTTGATAGTTGCTTGCAAATTTCAGTTTTACCAACTCCTGTAGGACCAGCAAATAAAAAAGAACCCATTGGCTGTTCAACTGGAGAAAGCCCAGAACGAGAAAGTTTTATAGCAGTTGATAGAGACTCAACAGCATTATCTTGACCAAAGACACCTAATTTAAGATCACTCTCTAGGCTTTTAAGTAAAGATTTATCATCACTAGTAACTTGGCGAGAAGGAATACGTGCTAGCTTAGCGACAATATTTTCTATATCAGGCACACCAATATTAACTTTACGCTTTGATTTAGGAAGTATTTGTTGAAGAGCGCCAACCTCGTCAATAACATCAATCGCCTTATCAGGAAGGCGCCTGTCTCCAATATGTCGATGTGTTAGCTCTACAGCTGAAACTAGAGCTGCAGCTGAATATTTAACCTTATGATGTGATTGATAATATTTTTTAAGTCCATGCAAAATTTTGATTGTATCTTCAACTGAAGGTTCCTCAATATCTACTTTTTGAAAACGTCTTGTGAGCGCATGATCTTTTTCAAAAATCTTACGATATTCATCATATGTTGTAGATCCTATGCACTTAAGTGAGCCATCAGCTAGAGCTGGCTTAAGAAGGTTAGATGCATCCAAAGATCCACCAGAAACACTTCCTGCACCAATTAACGTATGAATTTCATCAATAAAAAGCACTGAATTCTTATCTTTCTCTAAATCAGTGAGCACTGATTTTAGTCGCTTTTCAAAATCACCTCTATACTTTGTGCCAGCAATTAGTACACCAACATCTAGAGAATATATAGTTGTATTTTTTAAAATTTCAGGAACTTGTCCATCTACAATTCTCTTAGCTAAGCCTTGAGCAATTGCAGTCTTACCAACACCAGCCTGGCCAACAAGTAATGGATTATTTTTGCGCCGTCTTGATAAAATTTGAACAGTTCTAAGTACTTCTTCTTCCCTTCCAAGAAGAGGATCAATTTCACCAAGTCTAGCTTTTTCACATAAATTAGTTGTAAAAGATTCAAGAGAGGAAGGCTTAGCTTGCCTGTCACCTTCAACTTTTTTTGTTTCTTCAACTGGATTATCAGCTAGATGTGAAGAAATTCCCTCCATAACATCCAATCTGGAAATATTATTTAATTTAAGCATGTAAACAGCATGCGATTCTTTTTCAGAAAAAATACTCACAAATACATTCATTGCGTTAACAGAATTTTTTTGAGCGGACTGCGCCTGATAAACACTTCTTTGAAGAACTCTTTGAAATCCAACTGTTGGAACGATATCTATTTCTGCATCTTCTGAGATAATTGGAGTGTGTGAGTCAATATATTGATCTAACTCAGCACGAATCTCATCGATGTTTACTCTCTTACCTCGAAGAAACGCGATAACTTCATCCATATTAAGAAGAGCTAACAATAAATGTTCTACTGTTACGAACTCAAGGCGACGATTTCTAGCCTCAGTCATAACCATATTAATTTCTTGTTGTAATCCTTGTTCAATCATAAAATGCTATTTTTGTTATTTACTCAATTAATAGTTAATTTTAACATCACTATAGGTAATTTAATTCAAAATAAAATCCAAATTAATCTTAAAAAAATAGTTACGTAGATCTCAATTTACTTTCAAAATCTTCTCTATTGTGGTAACCACCACAAAGTTGGCGATAACCTGTCAAAGATGAACGAGCATGCAGAAGTCGCCAATTATCAAACGTTAAAACTTTTCCTGGATCTAACATAAACTCAAATTGTCGACTTGAGTCATTTGCGAGGTTATGAAATATTTTATAAGCATCGTAAAACCTAACCATTAAATCATTTTCCAATCTAAAAGGGGCTCGATCATGATTATTAAAGCTTACTTGAATAACGTCTCCATTATCATTGACCCTAAATAAAGGTCGATGCGCCTCAAGATAAGTATCTGGCTTGATATAACGCCCAGGTATATTAACATTACACAGAATATTAAATGCATCAAGATGCTCACGCCTCATCTTTTCTGCGATAGCTAGGCCATCAATTAATTGATTTTCACCACCAACAGAATCCCTTTTTATGCAGTGCAAAGTTTGAAGTCCCGGTGCGTCATGAACATATGTTCCATCTGTATGAGGCTCAATAGCTAATGATGTAAAAGCAGTATCATCAGGGCTTTCAAGCTTATTATCCCAAACAGAAAAACCTCCAAAAATAGAATTTCTAATATAAGCCATTCTCTCCATAAGCTCTTTTGTCGCATTGGATGTTTTAGGGGTCTCTATTACTAAAGCAAAACCAACTCTTTGAATATGATTTAACCAAGTTTTTATACCTCCATCACCTAGAAGTTCCTGATAAGTTATTTCAGGAAATTCTTTGATTTCATCTGAGGAATTCCATAAATTTCTTGATTTCATTGCATATGACTGAGGAAGGCTTGGCACTGACATAGCATGAAGTAATTCAAAAGAGAGGCTACTTTCAGACTGATCATTCCATTTAATAAAAATACTTTTAGAAGGCTCATCAAGCCATATATTTTTGACAGTATTATTTAGTGGCTCACTAAATGAATCAATCTGACGCTGCTTAGTATCTGGATGTAAATGCTCTTTACTTTCACTATGATCTCTAAGCCAAAACCAAGGGTAACAACTCAAAGAATTATCATGCCAAAAAACATTCAGACCTTTATCTAAGGATTCAATAGATTTTATTAACATTTTTCTTCCTTATTGGAATTTATATAGTTACAAAATTTTATCATCTCAATGCGCAATAAATTAAAAAAATTATTCACCTAGCTCTCTTAGTACAGCCATCAATGGCTGGTTATTTTCTCTTGAGTAAGCTATAACTTGTTTAACTTTTGTTTGCGCAACATCATAAGAATACGATCCACATACTGCCTCCCCATCTATATGAATTTTAAGCATAATTGCTTCAGCAGCTGTAAATTCTTTATGGAAAAATATCCTTAAAACATCTACTACAAACTCCATCGAAGTATAATCATCATTTAGTAAAATAACGTCAAATCGATTCGGTATTTTAAGTTTTTGTTTAACAGGTTTTAAATTAATTTGGCTCATCTAACTATCGCATGGATTTTTGAATTAGCAAAGTTAATGAAATAATCAATAGAAGAGAAGATGGCAATAAAGAACTTATTAAAGGGTTAATATCAAAACTCAACGCCATAGCACTAGTAACTCTGGAAAGCATTTCAAAAGACAAGCCAAGCGCAACACCAAAAAAAATTTTGCGCCCAATTGTTACATCTCGCGCTGATCCAAAGATAAAAAGCATTGCTAATAAAATCATTGCTATAAGAGTAATTGGCCTAATTAAACGCTTATAAAGCTCTACCTCAAAAATTCCAGATCGTAATTTATTATCAGATAAAAATTGAATCTGTTTCACAAGAGTCCAGATTTTAAGATCTTTAGGATTCTTTTCGAAACTATTAATCAAATCTTGATCGAATGAAACAATTTTATTGAAGGACTTCCGCTCCTTTAAAGAAATATTATTAAACAAACTTGAATCGTCAATAGAAAAAATATCAACATTTTTCATATCTAAAGAATTAAAGTCAAATAATGCGTTATCCGACTTGATAACTCTTTCAATCTTATTTGATGAATTAACCTCAATTACTGTTATACCAGTAAATAATTTACCATCAATATTTTTTTGGATATTAATGAAGTTGTCACCATCTCTAATCCAAAAACCAGCTTCATTAATTGATATTAAATTTTTTCCCAAGGCATTTGACCGAATATTTTTAGCAAAATTACTAGAAATTGGTGCTATGTATTCACCCATAGCAATTAGTAAAATGACAAAAACAAGGGCATTTTTTAAAGTTAAAGAGGTGATTTTTAAAATGGAAGCACCTGATACACGGAAAACAAGAAGTTGGCTTGTAGTTGCTAAATGCCCCATACCCAAAATACATCCCATTAGTATTACTGGTGATGCTTGATTATATGCAACTTCAGGTAACTGAAAGAGAACATATTTAAATGCCAAAAAAATTGTATATCCCTCTTTTCCAACGCTATTTAACTCTGATAAAAAATTAAAAAACCCATATATGCTCAGCCACACCACAAGCACAACCATTGTAGAGGATAAAAGTGTTTTAGCGATGTAACGATCTCTAATTTTCATTAAAATATAATGTTATTAACAACTGATTTAAAAAATAAAACTTTCATGACAAATCTTCAGAAAAATAAAATCTTAATCATTGATTTTGGATCACAATATACTCAACTCATTGCAAGACGCGTAAGGGAAATAGGAGTTTACTGTGAATTAGTTCCATATGATGTCAACCCCCATTTTATTGAAAAATTTAACCCAAATGGCATTATTCTCTCTGGTGGACCTGATACAGTTAGTCAAAATAATTCTGCACGAGCTCCAGATATTATATTTAATTTACAAGTCCCTATTCTAGGAATATGCTACGGGATGCAGACAATGGCTGTTCAACTTGGAGGGGAGGCAAAAAACTCTTCAAAAGCTGAATTTGGTTTTGCTCAGGTTCGCGCAAGAAATCACTCGAAACTTTTAAGTGGTATTAATGATAATATTAATACCGAAGGGCATGGTGTCATAGATGTTTGGATGAGTCATGGAATAGAAGTTACAAAATTACCAAAAAACTTTGAGTTAATTGCATCAACAGATAATTGCCCAATTGCAGGCTTTGCGAATTATGAAAAAAACTACTTTGGACTGCAATTTCATCCAGAAGTAACTCATACAAAACAAGGAATCCAAATTTTAGAAAGATTTCTGATAACTATTTGCAAGTGTGAAAAGGATTGGACTACAGAAAATATTATTGATGACTTATTAGAAAAATTAAAATCCCAGGTGGGAAATAAAAAAGTTCTGTTAGGTCTTTCAGGAGGTGTTGACTCTTCAGTTGTTGCAGTATTACTTCATAAGGCTATTGGTAATCAATTAACATGTGTTTTTGTTGATAATGGCTTACTACGACTAGATGAGGGTGATGAGGTAATGAAAACTTTCTCCCAAAATCTTGGAGTTAAGGTTATTCGAGCTAATGCTCAAGATTATTTTTATAGAGAGCTCTCAAATGCAAATGATCCTGAAATAAAGAGAAAGATTATTGGCAAAGCTTTTATTGAAATCTTTGATCAAGAAGCGCAAAAAATAAAAGGGATTAAATTTCTTGCTCAAGGTACTATTTATCCGGATGTCATTGAGTCGGCAGGAACAGCTTCGGGGAAGGCTAAAGTTATTAAGTCTCATCATAACGTTGGTGGGCTTCCAGATAATATGAAGTTTGAACTTGTTGAGCCATTAAAGGAATTGTTTAAGGATGAAGTTAGAAAAATTGGAATAAAGCTTAACCTTCCAAAAACGATGCTCTATCGCCATCCTTTTCCTGGCCCAGGTCTTGGTGTTAGAATTCTTGGTCAAGTTAAAAAAGAATATGCTGATATCTTAAGAAAAGCTGATCATATTTTCATGGAAGAGCTCAATAATCATGATTTATATAATAAAGTTGATCAAGCATTTGCAGTGTTTCTTCCAATCAAATCAGTCGGAGTTACTGGTGATGAAAGAAGATATGATTTTGTTATATCTCTTCGAGCTGTAGAAACAATTGACTTCATGACGGCTCGTTGGGCCCGACTTCCATATGATTTTTTAGATCATGTTTCGAATCGTATTATGAATGAAACTTCTCGAGTGTCCAGAGTAGTTTATGATATTTCAGGAAAACCGCCATCTACCATTGAGTGGGAATAACCAAAAAATTATATTAAAATCAATGACTTATAAGGATTTAATTATTAACTATAAAATTATTTATTCGAAATATTCCAAAAGTCTAAAAGTTCATCATATCTAGAATCTTCAGCGGAACGGTACTCAACAATTGCTGATTTTACTTCTGAAGATTTAGTCAATTTATTAAGCAATATAGGATCTATACAAGTCATCTTTTTAGGAAAACTATTCACCCACTCTTCGCACTTTAATATTATTTGAGATTTGCCTTTTAATTTTTTAAAACGTGAAAGTAGTTCTTCTGAGATATTTACCTTCTTCAACGCATCAATCCATTTACCTTTCCATTCTTTTAAATCACTGCCTGTTAATGGATCACTTGTTGTCATGTCAATTGGGTTATGTAACTGAATTAGGGCATTATTAAATATTTTCGGTTCATTCACTTGAGTGGAAATTGTGCCACACATTGAAAGACATAGTTTTCCAAATATTGTGGGTATATTATTTTTATTAATAATTTTTATCATTTCATTACCAGTTATCGTGCTGCCACCTATGTTATCAAAATAAATATCTTTAACTTCATTCTGCTCAATATAATCTTTAAACAATTGAAGATCATTCATCCAATAAGAAGGTTTTACTGCGAAATTAGGGTCATCCTCAGGAACATTTATTTCCCATAAGACAAACATTCTTTTTAGTTGTTTATCATAGTAAACATCAGAGAAAGCAGGAGATGACACTAAAATTGAGAATATAAGTATGAGTAGTTTTTTCATAATAGGGTTATTATTAAATTACGACTTTATTCTACCCATTAATAATTCAATATAAAATCTAATTCATTGCTTTACTATATTGGAAGATAACATCAAACATCAAACGTCAAATAGAATTAAAACTTGAGAAGCATACTTGAGAAACACTTGAGAAGCACTTGAGAAGTTTTCAGAAAATACAATTAAATCAATGATTTATAAGCATGTAATCATTGAGTGGGAATAACAACATCATAAGAGTTTTTCTTCAATATCGTCTACAGACACTACTACGACAACATTCTTAAAATATTCATTTGATACAGACTAGAAGCAGACTTGGGGCAGACTTATTTATA
>Ga0209816_1000305_pt1 | contig 40060 bp, 40 predicted proteins | sample CoawatmetaG01DNA_FD_187509 | JGI IMG/M metagenome (GOLD analysis project Ga0209816, IMG submission 187509) | Marine microbial communities from the West Antarctic Peninsula - Coastal water metaG017-DNA (SPAdes) (version 2) | ecosystem: Environmental > Aquatic > Marine > Coastal ...
ACCCTCAGATGGGGGGGGGGTGCTTATGAGGCTGGATATCAAAAAAATCGCGGGTGTATTTTTTCAAAACCGATTGGGGGCCACGATGCCTACAGAAAAAAAGACCAAAAAGACATTCTCTCCGTGTAGCACCTGTTCCAGCAGGCAGAAATGCATTGGTTCGGGTAGGTGTGCTGAAAAATCGCGGGGGACAAAACGCCCGTTTATTGATGTGTGGATTCCAAAAGTGGTAGACAGATTCGTTTTGGCGGTTATATTTAATACCAGACACCTCTCAGCTGGACCGTATTAGGCTGTTGTGTGGTTAAGTGGGGTGATCCCCTGCAAAAATCTATCGTTGCTCTGCGAGCATTTGAGGGGGCTTAACAGGTGGACTGCATGCAAGTGATTAATTTACGGCGCTTTAGCTATCACCCTACGGGTACTCTGGGGGTGTTAACCATGCCCGACCCTACGATCAAGCCGTTCACAACGATAGAGCGCCCGTGGATGAATAACGTGCGTTTCCAAAGCTGCATCCCTGAAGGGGCATACGCGCTGGAATGGAAAGAGTCCCCGCGCTTTGGGATGACTTACGAGCTGTCGAATGTCGATGCTCGCGACCATATCCTGATTCATGCCGCAAATTTTTCTACTGATGTTGAGGGTTGCATCGGAATTGGCAGCGGGCTTTTAAAGGATCGTATGGGGGTGGCTCTCTCTCGGAAAGCCTTAAAGCGCTTTCATGATGCCACGGAGGGCAAGCAATGGATTCTGCGAATCGCATTTGCAAAATTTGCAGCGATACCCAACCCCTAGAGCAATTCGCGCTTATTCGGAAAGAGAAAGGTCGGGAGACACGGAGGCGCACTTGCGCCAAATGCCGAGCTGACCAGATTAGAGCTACGATTGCCAGCAGCCCCGAAAAATATCTTCAAAGCTGGCTTAGGCGCGGCACTGGCCCCAAAGAGCATAGGCAAGTAACGGTCACACTGGAGGAACTGGTGTCGATCTGGGTAGAACAGGCTGGCCGCTGCGCGGTTACCAGCATGGCGATGACTTACGCCCCCAAGCTGTTAAAAAAATCAACAGGGTTAAACCTGTCGGTGGACCGCATTGACCCCGAAAAACACTACACCAAAAAAAATATCAGGCTGGTCTGCCATAGAGTCAACATAATGCGAAGTGCTGGCGATGACAGCGAGCTTTTATGGTGGTGCAAACAGGTATCGACAGGGATAGAGAATGACTGAAGATGAATTAATTCATGTGGCTAAAAAATTCAAAGGGGACTTCCCGCTTTATGCCAAAAATGTTTTAAGAGTAGTGACAAAGGACGGGGATCTGGTCCCGTTTAAGCTCAATGAAGCGCAAAAACTTGTTCACGCCAAGCTGGATAAGCAGTTAAAAGAGACCGGCAAGGTAAGGGCGCTGGTGTTAAAGGCCCGACAGGTTGGCATTTCCACCTATATTGAGGGTCGGTTGTTCTGGAGAACCACTCAAACCCGCAATGCCAATGCGTTTGTTCTATCGCACCTTGCGGAATCGACCAACTCTATCTTTCAAATGGTCAGTACATTCTACGATAACGTACCGCATAAAGCGTTTGCACCGCTTCTTACCAGCAGATCCGCTCAAACTTTAGTGTTTCACGACATTAACAGCCGGTACAGGGTGGGTACAGCGCGGTCTGCCCAGACTGGGCGAAGCCAAACCAACCGATTTGTACATGGGTCCGAGGTTGCTTTCTATCCACAGGGTCAAGATATTGTAGCCGGCTTACTTCAAAGTGTTGGTGAAAAAGATACGGAGGTAATTTTAGAATCAACGGCGAATGGCGCTGGTGGCTGGTTTTATGAACAGGTCATGAAGTCTCTGCGTGGCGAGTCAGAGTGGATTGTATGCTTTGTACCGTGGTTTTTAATGACCGAGTACAGGCGCAAGGTCCGCCCTTACTTTGAAATAACGGTAGACGAGCAGGCGCTGTCAGAAAAATACCAGCTTGATAATGAGCAGCTTCAGTTCCGCCGAGACAAAATTGACGAGCTGGGGGGCATTGATCTGTTCCGGCAGGAGTATCCATCAAACGAGCTTGAGGCTTTTCTTACGTCTGGCCGGTGCTTTGTCGAAGACGCCGTGCTGTCTGCTGCCGAGGAGGAGTGCTATACGCCAGATTTCGTGGGGGAATTTTCGCAACACCAGCTGCATGAAAGGCATAACGGCCCTTACCGAGAGTGGCACCCACCATCGCCGGATGAGTCATATGTCATCGGGGGTGACGTTGCGGAAGGTTTATTGCACGGGGACTATTCATGCGCCCAAGTTTTAGACAAGAGGGGCAGACAGGTTGCCTGCTATCACGGGCATATAGACCCTTGGGAATTTGGCAACGTGCTGAAAGAACTGGGTCAAAGGTACAACAATGCTTACATGGTAGTGGAAAGAAACAACCACGGACTTACCACCTTGCGCCGACTACAAGAACAAAACTACCCATCGATGTTTGTGGAAAGCTCGGTGGACGGAGCCTATGGCGACAAGATGACCAAGCGAGGAGGATTTCTTACCACAAGCAAAACGAAGCCGCTCATTATCGATAACCTTGCCGCACTTATCCGCCAGCATGACGCGGGGGTAGCTGACATTAATCTTATTTCTGAATTGCGGACTTATGTGATTAATGAGAAAGGGGCTACCAATGCACAATCTGGCTGCTATGATGACAGAGTGATGGCTTTTGCTATTGCTCTCCACGGATTGATCTCGATGCCGCGCCCAAGAGTCCATTTGGCTCCGCGCCGCTTCAAAACAGTTGACTCCGTGGCGGGCTATTGATGCAGGAAGAAATCGAAGAGCAGGGTATAGATGTCGAAAACCCTGACGGAAACCAAGAAACTGAGCTGATTAACATTGGTAATCGGCTCAGCACTCTATTTAGAGAATATAAAGAAGCTCGCACTGAAACTGAAGACGAGTGGATAGAGGACTTGCGCCAGTTTTCTGGACAGTATAGCCCTGAGATCCTTGCCCGACTCAACTCTGACGCCGGCACCCGCAGTACAGTGTTCGTTGGCCTGACCAGAACCAAGGTTATGGCTGCGTACAGTCGCATTGTTGACCTTTTGTTCCAACAAAGTGACGCCTTTTTCTCTATTAAGCCTACCCCTAGGCCTAAAATAAGCGAAATAAAACGCACAAAAATGCAACAAAACCTAGTGCAAAACATGATGGCACTGGCTCAGGGACAGCCTCCAGAGGTAATTCAACAGGTTTTCTTAGAAAATGAAGACAAAATTGAAAAAGGTTTACAGAAACAGGAAGAAGATCTGGCCGAAGAAGCTGCAAAAGAAATGCAGACTGACATCAGAGACCAGCTAGTTGAACAAAACGCAGACCAAAAACTAAAAGAAGCCATGCTTGAGGCCTGCATTTATGGGTCTGGGGCGCTTAAAAGCGGCACGATTAAGATTGATGTTACGCAATCCTACGAGCGCGTTCCAGATGAGATGGGTAATGAAACCTTTCAGATGTCTGAGCAAGAAGAGGTCAAGCCCGAAATAGAATCGGTGTCTATTTTTGATTTGTACCCTGACCCTTATTGCACTTCTCTTGAAGACTGTTCCGGTCTGTTCCGCCGGCACATATTAACGCGCCGTCAGTTTAGAGAGCTGGCAGATCTACCTTCGTTCGACACAGAAATTATTCTGTCAGTCTTAAAAGACAACCGAAAAGGAAATCACAGCGAGGAAGGCCATGAGCGTACTCGCCGAGAAATTGCAGGAATGCAACAGCAAACTGAATCTGGTCGTTTTGATCTTCTAGAATACTGGGGGTCCATTGACGGATATGACTTACAGGACTCTGGCGTACAGTTGCCGGAAGGCGCTGACCCCTCAGAAGAATATGATGCCAACGTATGGCTTTCAGGTAATAAGGTTATTAAGGCTTCCCTGAATGTGGTCAAGGGATACCGCATTCCGTACCAAATTTTTCCTTACGAGCGTACCCCGCACCAGTTTTGGGGGGTCGGTGTTCCTCGCATGATGCGCGACTCTCAAACGACCATGAACGCTGCCACAAGAATCTGGTTAGACAACATGGCGCTGTCATCTGGCCCAATGGTTGAAGTCAACACTGACTTGCTTGCAGCCGGCGAAGACCCAACAGACCTTCATCCTTGGCGGGTATTCTTGCGATCCGGTGGCGATGGGTCCATGCCGGCTGTTAGATATTATCAGCCAACTGCAAACGCTAACGGCTTAAATCAAATCATTGAAATCTTTCGCCGGTTCGCGGATGAGACAACTTCGCTGCCTTCCTATACTCACGGCGAGCAATCTCAGGGATTAAATAAAACAGCAACGGGCATGTCGATGTTAATGGGTGCTGCGAACGTGGCCCTTAAAAGCACTATCAAAAACATTGACGATTTCCTTATACGCCCTATGATTGAATCAATGTTCCACTTCAATATGGAGTTTGGGACGAACGAGCGGGCTAAAGGTGATCTCAAGATCGTGGCCCGTGGTAGCACCGCTCTTATTCAGAAAGAAGTGCAAAGCCAGCGGCTATTACAATTCCTTTCGCTGGTATCAAACCCAATGGATGCAAGCCTTGTTGACCGCGCCAAGCTGTTGCGTGACATCGCTACGAGCATGGAAATTGATGCGGACAAAGTCATTAAGACCGAGGAGCAAATCAATGCCGAGCAACAAGCAATTTTACAACAGCAATCTATGCTCGCCCAAGCAAGCGAGGGCAATCAAGATGCTGGCCCTGACGGAGGAATGGCAGTGCCTAATGGAGGTAGTGCAGGACCGTTTAGATGAGACTTTAGAAAAACTAGAGTCGGCAGACGAAAACAATTTTCGCCTTCAGCAAGGTCGAGCTTACGAGCTACGAAAAATGCTAGGGCTACAGAAAACCGCAGAAGCGGTCATTAATGCTGAACGGACGCCTAAGCGAACTCACAGCATTGAATAACGGACACCCTCAAAAAGGAACCGTAGTATGGCAAAAATAGATCCAGAAGCACTTGAAGCGGAAGCTCAAGAGATGATGCGCGAGGCACAAGGACTTTTAGCGGAACCCGAAGGGGACACACCGCAAGAACCCGAAGCTCGCAGATCAACAGCCCCCAAAAAATCTGCGGATACGGCTGAATCTGAGCAAGAGATTTCCTTAGAAGATACAGGCGGCGATGTATCCGAAGAGGAGTTGGCCCAAAAAAAGGCCGATGACCGTTACAGGAATGCTCAACGGAAGATGACTCAAGCAACCACTGAGGCCAAAGAACTGCGAAGGCAAAACGAGCAGATCATGGCTGAGCTGGGAAACTTGAAAAATCAGCTTGCAGAAAAAGATGTCGATGTACAGGCGCTTAAACAGGTGAGGGAAGAATACCCCGATCTTGCGGCTCCTATACTTGATGAGATGGAAAGGACGCAAGCAAAGGTAGCAGAAGCTACAGGTGCATTAGAACAACTTCAGCAAATGAGGCATGACGAAGCCCAGCGTACAGCGCAGTCGGCTCACATGGACATCATACGGGAGTCCCACCCAGACCTAGACGCTATAGTCGGGACGGGAGACTGGGACGATTGGCTGGAGCTGCAAAATGGGCAAGTACATCAGTGGGTAGAGTCCGGCTCTAGCAACGATGTTATTGCAGTTTTGACAAAGTTTAAAGTGGACAGTGGTTACGCGCAGCCTACGGCGCAAGAGAGGGCGCTGGAAAAAGGACGAGCAGCGGCAGAGCCGAAGCTCCCAAAATCCAGAAAGCCCAATACAGGTTCCGGAAAACAAGCTTGGAGCGTGGCCGATATTACTAAAATGTCTAATATTGATTTTGAAAAAAATCAAGAGGCAATTTTGGCGGCTATGAGCAAGGGAGAGATCCGGCAATAAACTATTGTCAGAAAGGTAATTTATCATGGCTATTGGTGCAAATGGATCGAGCGCAGCGTTTACTTACGCGGCCAACCAAGGCGGCTTCATACCCGAAGTCTTTTCAAAAATGTTGCAGGCGAAGTTTTATAAATCTTCAGTTCTTCCTGCTATTTCTAACACCGACTACGAAGGCGAAATCTCTGGTCAGGGCGACAAGGTACACATTCGTACCGTCCCCACTGTCACAGTTGCCGACTATACTGGTACTGTCAGCTATACAAATCTGACTACCAGCACAGTCGAGCTGAACATTGATCAGGCTAAAAGCTACGCTTTTAAAGTTGATGATGTCCTGAAGGCTCAGGGTGACATGGATATGCTTGCTGCCGCATCTGGCGATGCTGCTGAGCAAATGCGTATTGCTGTTGAGACTCAAGTCCTGTCTAGCATAGTGACTGGAGCGACAACCATTCAAGCTCAGGCCACACAATCGTCTAGCAGCATACTCGCCTCAATTTTGAGCATGGGTCAAGCGCTTGACGAGCTGAATATTCCAGAGGAAGGTCGATTCATCGTTCTTTCGCCTGAGTTTATTTCGCTACTCAAGCAGTCTGAACTTCGACAAGCTTACCTGACAGGTGATAGCACATCACCACTGCGTAATGGTCAGGTTGGTGTGGTTGACCGCTTTAAGGTCTTCAGCAGCAACATGCTGTATACGCCAGCAGCAGGTGCAGACGCCGGCTATACACACGTTATGGCGGGACACCCCAAGGCGACTTGTTTCGCTTCTCAGTTTACTAACACTGAGACTGTGCGACTGGAAAGCACCTTTGGTGACGGCGTTCGTGGCCTCAAGGTTTACGGCTCTAAAGTCGTAGTGCCTGATGCGCTTGTTGTAGGTAAGTGGACTTAATAGGTCCAATCTTTAAGCGGGGGAGGGCAACCTCCCCCTCTTATTATCAGAATAACTGGATGCAATATGATTGATGCTCCAACAAAGAAAGACCAAATATTTGCTGAAGCCAAGAAGGATTTTGGCGTTCAGCTGGACCGCAGGATGACCTGCGCTGACCTTTCCGATCAGCTGCAAAGGATGAAACAAGCAAAAGACACTCCTCAAAATGAGGTTACGTTTGCGGAAACACCTAAACGTGTTCGCAATATTATTACTGGTAACGAGTTTGATTACGACCCTATATGGGCCAACCATCCTGACTTGCTAATTATTGAATGGGAGTGACCTAGTGGCGACAACTAAAGTTATTAGTCTTTTAGATCGTGCCAGCATTATTTTGCAAGACATATCGCATGTCCGCTATCCAAATGCAGAGTTGTTAAAGTTTTTTAATGACGCGCAACGAGAGATTGCTCTTCATCGTCCAGACGCTAAGACATCTAGCCAGTCTTTTACCTGTGCCGCCAGCAGCAAACAAACAATACCTGCCACCGCCTTGAGATTAATCGATGTGATCAGGAATGTTGATGGACGAGCCGTGACACAGATTGACAGAAAGATTCTAGATGAGACTCTTCCTGATTGGCACAACAGCGTAGCAGACTCTACCAAAAAAATTGAACACTTTATTTACGACTCGGCAGATCCTAAGAATTTTTATGTGTACCCGAAGGCCACAGCCACAATGTTGCTAGAGGTAGTTTTTAGCGTGTCGCCTGCGGACATTGTTGTAAGCGACTTTGCCACTAATACTACCACTATTTCTGTAGATGACGTTTACGCTAACTGCTTGTTAGATTTTGTATTGTATCGCTGCTACCAAAAAGACAGTGAATACGCAGGCAACAGCGAGCGCTCGATGATGCACTATTCTGCGTTTGCTAATTCTTTGGGCATAAAAACAAGAGCAGATGCGGCTGCCGATCCTATGCCTAATAACCCAGACAGAAATGCCCAAAGGGGATAAATGTGAAGTATTTAGATCTCGGCCCCTTTGTCCGCGTGGAAGCGCAGGGAGTCCCCGATTTTTTGTTAGAAAGGTCTGCAAGGGAGTCAGCAATTGATTTCTGTGTTACTACAGATGCTTACCGGCCTGAACCTGAAGACGTTACTGTCAGTAAAGGAATATCTGAATACGAAGTAACAATCCCTGCGGGGGCAGAATTAAACCATATCATTGACATCTTTCGAGACAGGGACCGGCTCACTCCGGTCTCTTATTCAAGATTGCTTGAGATAACCGGCAAAGGCACAATCCAGTCCTTGCCTACAAAATACTCTCAAAGAGACAACACCATTTTTTACTTAGCCCCGATTCCTGCTTCATCAGAAGTACTTCGGGTGCTTTATTCTCTCAAGCCAAGCGCTACGTCCACGGCTATTCCAGATACCATCGGGAAAGAATACAGAGAGGCCTTGGTCCACGGTACGCTATACCGATTGCAGATGATGCCCAATCAGCCTTGGTCTAGTCAATCCCAAGCTCAAAACAACAAAATGCTGTTTGACAAAAGAGCTACCGAAATAATGCGGCAAGTCCGCTACGGCTACGCCGGCGCAGCACTGACCGTGCGCTACAGAGGTTTTGGTTAATGGCATATTCACAGACAATAAATTTAGTGGTTGGAGATACCTTGCCGGAGCTTGCGCTTGTTCTCCGAGACTCCAACAAAGCCGCAGATGGACAGGTTCTGGACCCAGAGAATACGAACACTTGGGCGGCGGTGAATATTACTAATGCGACAGTTAGATTGAGAATTAGAGAGGTAGGGGCAACCACTATTGCCTCTACGCTGACAATGGTAATACAGGACGGAGAAGGAGGACAGGCGTCAACTGACTTTCCCGATGGGACGTTAAATGCCGCTGGTCTCTTTGAGGGAGAGGTAGAGATTACTTACTCGAACGGCAGCAAGATGACAGTGCCTGACCTTTTAAAACTAAAAGTTAGAGATGATTTTGACTAATGCTGAAAGCGGTCTGGACCATAGCCAATATACAGGCGTCTGCGTCACTGGCGCGATGGCGAGCGGAATTTGACTATCAAGATGCTCAGGCGATCTGGAGTCTTAAAACTCAAGCTGGGATAAAAAGGCTTGAGGATGCCACTAACGCTGTAGACAGCGCCACGTTTTCCATGTCCATAAGCAAAGTAGACTCTGTAGGCTTTGCCGATAACCATGTTATTCAGCAAACAAAAACAGTTTCAGATCCAGCAACACTGCAAGACAGCTCAGTGTTTACTATTGAGAAAGTATTGTCAGATGAGATCTTAATGCTGGATGCCAGTAATGTCGTTTCTGCAACCACAAGATTGCAAAACGATGGGTTCAGCATGAACGACATATGTCTAACCTTTTTAAGCGCCGGCTTAGGCGGAAGCAAATTTAACGAAGCTGAGCTTAACGGCTTTACTTTCAACGAGTAGGAGATTGTCACATGATAGAAGAGCAATTAAAAATAACCGGAAGCCTTCGCGTTGAGCTGAACGGCGAGCTAGTCCGGAGCGTCCCCAATCTTATTGTTACGACTGGGAAAGGTTTTGTAGCAAGCCGGATGGCAGGCAACGGTGTGACCGCTATGACTCACATGGCTATTGGAAGCAGCTCCACAACCGCCACCCTTGCAGACACATCAGCCGGCTCAGAACAAGCAGTTGTAGCCCTTGGCTCAACTTCTCCGTCTGGGGCCAATGTCGTGTATACGGCTGTTTTCCCTGCTGGCACTCCATCAGGCGCAAGCTCAATTACCGAAGCGGTTATACGCAACGCTAGTTCAGGCGGCATTATGCTGTGTCGGACAGTATTTCCTGTGATCAATAAGTCAGCAACAGATTCTATGACTGTAATCTGGACCGTAACGGTGAGCTAGGAGGCTTTACAATGGCTTTAAAATTTACTAACAACGCTAGCGCCACCTTAGCGGCAAATCTTTCTGCTGGAGGACAAACAGTTACGGCTTCAAGCCTTGCGGGGTTTCCAGTGCTTGCTGCTGGAGATTACACCTATGCGACACTTGCCAGCAATGCTGCCCCTGCTACAAATGAAATCGTAAAAATAACTGCCATAGTAGGAGCAGTCGCCACTGTTGTTAGAGCGCAACAAAATACAGCAGCAATCCCTTTTGTTATAGGCGATACTTTTCAGATTCGCGTAACAGCCGGCCTTTTAGATGAGGGATTAGAAGAAGCGTCTTTACCTGATTTTTTCCAATCTATGGTTGGGGATAAAATATTTATTATTCAGACAGGGCAAAGCAATCCGCAAGGATATGAAGTCCGCTCTGTGTCAGCCACGACAGACAGTTGGTATAACACTAGAGTCTGGGATTATGCTGACCGAAGTACAAGTCCGCAAGATACGTCTGACCCTAGCGCCTCTGGCTGGGGATGGCGCAACCCCAACCCGTCCGACACAGCCATAGTTAACGCTGCATTTGCTGCCGGCTACTTTGGCTATATGGGAGGGAATACCGGAAACCAAGTCTATGCTATGGCGAACGAGATCCAGCTAGCAACCAACAAAGATGTGTATGTTTTGTCTCTGTGTCAGGGCGCAGCCGACATAAGTTTTTGGGAATCACTAGTCGGCGCACCAGACTATGTAGGGTTTTTGACAGCGTTTAGCGCATATATTTTAGCTGGCTCCACCGGCATAACATTTGAGCAGGATGGTCCAGAGGTATTGACATGGGGTCAAAGCGAATCTAACGCTGACCCTCTCTGGCAGTCTGGCGCGGTGTATCTTCAGCCCGCTGCGTGGGCCACAAGAGCTTTAGCGGTCTTTGCTAGAGGAAAAACATCCGGATGGATTAAGGATGGATACACCAAGATCTTCCTGACCGAGCCAACACAAGCTGCCAACTGGGATAGCGCAACCACTCCTTATAGGTGGGAGGGCTGTCAAGCCTTAAACCGCATGAGTGGCGATGATGTGGCCTTGGTGAGCAGCATGGGCCTTCCTACTGGTGATGGTGTAACCGGCCCGCTTTCCATCAATGGGTTAGGGGGTAGTCTAGGTCGGTGTCCCACAGTTCACTTTACAGGCTTAGGCAATGACGCTTACGGTCGAAGAATTGCAGATGTTATTCTGGGCCGATCAGCTCATAAATCTTTCCCCAACCAGCAGCTCTATAGAGAGCTTCTTCCCGTGCTGGGTGGGAACTTAGATGTTAACGGAAAGTCTCTAGTTAACGGATCTTTAACCTACACGTTCCCAGCGGCTAGCGGATTACTTGCTCTCAATGAAACGGTAGTGACCGTAGTCGGAAGTGTCCTCGCAAACGGGACTGCTATCTCAACTTATAATACCGTAGCTCATACATATACAGCGGAACAAACCTTTAGCAGTGGCCTTGTTTCCAACGGCGCGGGTACTAATAGTTTCAGGGCAGGCTCTCAGGCAGGCGCAACCACGCAGGGGAATCAATCGATTGCCATTGGTTATCAATCTGGAAAAGCAGGGCAAGGTGATAATGGGGTTATTATTTCCGCTACCGGCGATGTTTTAAACGATGAAACTAACGGTCATATACATATTTCCTCTGATGCTGCGTCTTTAGACTATACCTCAGCTGCGGGCTGGAGCGTTAGTAACGGGGCGGTAGATATATTCTTTCCATCGTCAGCCGGAACATTAGCGCTAACCACAGATCTTCCTTCTGTAACAAATCTTCTGCCTATAGCGAATACATGGAGCGGGTTAAATACTTTTACTGGAGGTACTGCTTTTACTGGACCCTCATCAGGCGCTAACTCGACTGCCTTGGCAGGAGGAGCGGCTACATCGCAAGGCGATAACTCTATTTGTATTGGCACAGAATCTGGACCGGAGGTTGGACTTAGTACTGTTGTGGTGGGGCCGTTTGCCGCACAGGGGCCGGATTGCACTTCCGTATCTGCATTCGGCTATCGGGCCGCTCGCCATCAAACGGGGAACCACTCTACAGCCATCGGATACCTAGCAGGCCAAGGCGTTGTAGGCACTTATGGACTTGGTGTCGGTGCTGTCGCAATAGGCTCAAATGCTTTGAAAAAAGGTTCTCTCGACTATGCAATAGGTATAGGGAGTAGAGCTGGGGAGGCGGCATCTGAACTCGGCCCCGAGGCAGGATCACACTCAGTTTGCATTGGCCGCCGCGCCGGCGATTTAGTAGTCCCAAGTAACTCTCTTGTTATCAGCACCAAAGGATCTTCAGTAAATGCATCTGAAGTAGGTGAAGTTAAAATTTCAACTAGCGTTGCATATATTCATTATACGCCTTCCGCTGGCAAGTGGACTGCGTCTGGCGACCTACATTCGATGGGGTCTATTACCGCAGAGGGCAACATATCGACCCTTTCCGATGAGCGATCAAAGACACAGATATCTCCGATATCAAATGCGTTAGATGTCATAAACGGCATTACTGGCATTAGGTATACAGACATTTCCACAGGCGAAAGACGTACCGGCGTTATTGCTCAAGCAGTTCAAGCAGTATTGCCAGAGGCAGTTGTAGAAGACGAAGAAGGCAGGCTGTCTGTTGCTTACGGCAACCTCGTTGGCGTACTTGTAGAAGGGATCAAAGAACTAAGATCTGAAATAGCAGCCTTAAAGGCAGAAAGATAATGCCGGTGCCAACAGGGACAGTGTCCCTTTCTGATTTAAGGGCTGAGTTTAAGACGCCGGACCACCCTGCGCTTGTCGGGGGTGTTAAAGATTCATTAAGAGATTTTCTTGCAGGTGGGCGGAATGTGCCTAGCGGATACAGTCAGCCAGAAGAATCGGTAGCCCCGAAAGCATTTTACAGTTGGGATGACCGGTTTCATGAAAATGTAGTGGACTACGCTCAGCTGACTTCCTCCTCTCTGCTCGGAAGTTTAACGGGATCACAGACTATGCCGACTGATTTTTCTGATGCCGGCTGTATTGTTGGAGGTAATGTTGACCTCGGTCCCCCATTAGTAGTTCCAACTTGGCTTGCGTATAGCCCCTCAGTTGTCGAAACTGCTCTCCGCGCACCCGACAGGATCTTAGAAGGTTTTGGGTTAGTTGAGCAGGTCGGAGACTTAATGGGCGGGTTTACTTTACACTATGAGATTGAAGTTTCAGCAATGGACCTCACTACAACATTGGCAACCCGCACTGGGCCTACAAGTTTCGGTGGGTTATGGAGAGCAACCGCCTTTTCAGACATTACTCTGACGTTTAATCGCGACAGGAAGCCAGCCGGTGCAGACGGGGTATTGCCAGAGGACGCTTGGGCCTCCGGACCTATGACCGCAGAGAGCTATCAGGTACAGACCAAACATTCGCCTCAGAATAAGGCGACTCATGCAGAGATCGACTTGTCGTTCACCTCGCTAAATTACGATACTGGTAAATATAGACTGGATGTTTATATTGATAAAACTTTGTGGTGGACAGCAGAAGCCGATGGTTTTACAGCGGGTTCTCCACATTGTCTTTTAAGTGGGACAGGAGGAATCTTCGGCCCTTTAAACACCCAATCACGAATTCGTAATGTTCTTCTGATTAGAGGGCCGGTCAATCTGACGATAAATCCGCAGCGCTGCATTACTATCGGCGACAGTAATCTCTGGTATATGACCCTCCAAACACTGGGCCAAGATCCACTTGTCAACAAGGCCGCAGTGACTGCAAGAAATTATGACAGAGATGGGGGTACAAGTTTTACCGATATAATCGCCGCCGGCGGTTCTTTAGCATCAGCAAATGAGGCTGGCAATGTCTTCTTGAATCAAGAGCTACTAAAGAAAGGGGTTACCCCCGTTGCTGGTGACGGCCAGTTTAAAGTAGACAACTATTCGATAAGTGGGTGGACGATACAGACTCGAAACTTATCCGGCCTACCCCCCAGCGGACTTAAAATTATAGTTAATGAGGCTTTGACGCTAAGTCCTCTTCCAAAATATTGGTTTTGTAACATGGGAGTGAATGATGTTGGGGTTCGCGGTCTGGGTGCTGGGGACACAGAGATTGAGGGTGTCGATTATCCGGTAGAGTCTGAGTGGATCACAAAAATTATTGATCTGTATATTGTTCAAATTCAAAGAATACTTTCGGCATCTTCTGACACTAAGGTTTTTATAACTTCACCCGCGAGGCAATATGACATATACGGCAGATTCGGCCAAGCTTCTCCCGCAGAATTTGAGGATGCAGCCAACTATATTGAAACCGATAACTCAAAGAACCTAACGCGAGCTTTTGTATCTGAGCTGGATGTTAGAATCCGTCAAGTCAATCCAGAACGAGTCTTCTACACTAACATTTACGCTGACTGGACACCGGATTATCATGTTGCACCTTTAGGTGAAATTTATCTGCCTCAAGTCCACTACAACCTAGAAGGTTATCGTCAGGTCGCTAAAGCCTATGGGAGGATAATACCAAACGAAAGTTTACCCTTAGTGCCGCGCCGAGAGCGATTTTTGTCCAGCAGCAGCAATGCAACTAACTTGAACTGTTATAGAGGTCTTTCGCAGCACATGGCCCGCAACGACTCTGCTTACCCTACTTCCGTGGCGGACACGGAGTTTCGATTATCTATGGTTAACTTTTATGGGCTAGGAATGGTCGGCTTGCTTGATCCGGATGTGATGGCTAAATTCCCCGACAATCTCACAAGAAACTCCGTAATTAGGTATAGCGGCATTCCATTCCTTTGTGTTGGTTTGGTTTACCTCGACTACGCCAAAACATTCAGCGTTGTAATATACGGGAACTGGTTGACGGGGCTGCTTGCTAGCGAGTACTCATTTACAAAAATTTATATATTGGGAATGGTTTTTGAAAGGACGGACGCTGTCGCTCAAGTAACGGGCGAGGGTTTAGGCCAAGGCACAACGTGGACTTGGTCGGAGGTTGAAGGTGCAAAAACTGCGTTCTTTGAAAACACAAGGGCCAATAATCTTGCTACTGTTTATCCGGTGTTTTCATGAGTCTGCCAATTGAATATACAGTCAAGGATCGGACAGATGTTATTGACGGCCAGAATCAGACAAGTCAAGTAGCTATCTGTCAGCACTTAGACATGACGATAGAGGTTTATATCTACGGTAAAACTGATCAAGAAATTCAGGCCATTTTTGCTGAAGCAATTAGCAATTATGGGCTTTCAATAATGGACCAATTGGTGGCTTTTAGAGAGGGTGGGGTATGATTAACAAGTTTGTAGTTTGGTTTAAAAGCTTATTTACATCTAGCTATATTGGCAAAGATGGAATTGAGCGCAACTTGGGAAAACTGGGTGCTGAGTACCGAATACTAAAAGACGCTATGTCGCCTTGCTGGACAAGGTTTATGAACCATCCAGACACTCACAGCTACACGGACCTGTTTGTTGAATCCTGCCGCGCCAGCGCATATTTTATGGGACACGTTTACGCAGTATTGTTTCCGGTTGTAATAATTGGCATTCCGTTTTTTCTTGTCTGGTCTCACATAAGAAGCTAGAGCTGTAGAGGCCAAAGGGGAATTCCATGCCAGAGTTTTATGACCGAAGATCTACTGATGACCTTGAGGCTATCATACAGCGGGCGGCAAAAGCCGCAGCGAAGGAAGCCTTGCAAGACGTTGGCTTGCACGATGATGATGCCATTCATGACCTAAAAGAGTTGCGCGGATTACTAGATTCTTGGCGTGAAGTCAGAAGGTCTGTGGCGCACACTATCATCAAGATATTTACAGTGGCACTACTTGGCGCTTTGGTGACAGGGGTTTGGTTTAAAAACTGGAGTCAATAATATGAGTTTTTTAGGAAAATTGTTTGGTTCTGATGACGCTTTAAGCAAAGTGGTTGATACGGCTAAAGACCTTATTGACGAGTCTTTTTATACAGATCAAGAGGAAGCCTCAGACAAAGCTTATGCAGCAGACAAAGCAAGAGGCATGGTCATTGATTGGGTAGCGGCATCCACCGGATCAAGGCTGGCCCGCCGGCTTATAGCGTTTTCCATCACAGGGACTTGGTTGGCAATGTACTGGCTGACAGCCCTATCCGCTATTGCATCTATTTGGCTAGAAGACAAAGCCGATCAGCTCAAGGCGTCAGGATTAATTTTAGACGCGGCTGCCGATGTGATGATATCGCCGGTTATGCTGATACTGGGATTTTACTTTGCCGCGCCTTATATGGGTGATCTGGCAGCGGGCGCACTTAAAAGGTTTGGCGAAAAAAGATAATTTAATTCAGTGGAGGAATGCGGGATGGAAGAGGGAAGCGATAAGATTCAAGGCCAAAGGTTAATTAATATTGATGGGAAAAACTATGACCTTAATAAATTAAGCGATAAGGCAAAATATCTTGTTCGTCAGATTGCTGATCTTTCGGGCAAGTCTGCTGAACACAAATTTAAACTTGATCAAATAAGTGTTGCTCAGGAAGTTTTTACTTCTAACCTGATCGTTCAGCTAAAAGAAGAGAGCGCTAACATCATCATCTAGGAAATTAACATGGTGGCAGTAAACACAAGTCTATTCCGTGGTATGTCGGAAAAAATATCCCCTCGTCTTTTGCCGGAGGATATGGCGACCTTAACTATTAATGTTGATCTTGACTATGGCTCGCTACGCCCCATCAGAGGCTGGCTGAATACCAGTATAAATTTTACAGGAGGCATCGCCGGCGGTGGGGTACCAAACACCATATGGCAGTCAAATACAGGAAGGTGGTATGCGTTTGCCGGCGCTAAGAGAAGCCTAATAAACAGTCCTGTGGCGGAAGATGTCCACGCGAGAGTTTATCTGTCAACGGTAGATTCCGCTCCTCAAATAACTACCAACGCAGCGCCATTCATTTTTAAAAATCTAGGGCTAGAAGTCCCGCCTCCACTTTTTATCACCACTCCAAGCGTATCGCCGGCAACCTCCACTAAGGAGGATACGGAGGTGGCGCAAAGCCGATCTTATGTTGCGACTTATCTTACCCCCTTTGGTGAAGAGGGGCCGCCTTCTCAGCCTACCCCTATTGTTGAGGTAAGATCCGATCAATCTGTAAGAGTGAGTACCGGCTCAAGTAACCCCGCAGCCGTTAGTAGGAATGTAAGTTTGTGCAGAATTTATCGCACCGATTCCTCTGGTGTTTTTAGATTTGTTGCTCAGAGATCAACTTTGAGCGGTGTGTCTGTTGACGACACTGTACTTGATTCTGAACTAGGAGAGGAGCTGGTGACGCAAGAGTACCTTGCGCCCCCTAATACAATGCAAGGCCTTTGTTCGATGACAAATGGAATTTCAGCTGGCTTTGTAGGCCAAACCGTTTGTTTCTCAGAGGCATTTCAACCACATGCTTGGCCTACGAGATATCAACTGACAACCCAAGAGGCGATTAAAGCAATCCTTCCCCTCGAAACAGGACTGCTTATCATGACAGAAGGCAATCCTTACATTGCTCAGGGCGCAGATCCCAGCGGCATGGTGATGAGCCAGCTCAACGTCCCCTATCCTATCGCCAACCCAGAGTCCGCTGTCAATATTGGCGGTTCGGTTATTTATAGCAGCAAAGATGGTCTGGTCCAAGTGTCTTCGACCGGAGCTTCTCTGGTGACGGAGCAGACGTTTTCTTCGGAGCAATGGAATGCTGCAACATCGCCCGACACCACCAAAGGATTCCTGTATGAAGGAAAATATATTGGAGCGCATGCCACTGTAGGGGCTGCAAACGGGTTTATTTATGACCCTCGCGGAGGCAAGTCAGCGTTTACCAAGACTTCAGCGGGAGTGGCAAGGACAGGCTTTACCTCGCCGCAAGATAACGCTCTGTATATCGTAAAGAACGCTGGAAACTACGCCAAATTTGGAGAAGGAGCATATCTAGCCGCCCACTGGCAGTCTCGGCATTATTACTCGCCAAGAGCTATTAATCTTGGGGTCATTGAAATTTCTTTTGGACTGGACCTTGGAGGCGGGAGTACCGCAGTCGTCCTGTACGCGGGGGATAATCTAGACGAATCGGCAGCCGCAGACGCTAAAAGTATTAAGGTTATTCTTCCGACCGAGCAAGTTGCCGTCTACAGACTGCCGAGCGGATATAAGGAGCATGTGTTTGAGATTACGATTGTAGGCTCCAGAGAGATTCACTCTATTACCATTGCAGAATCTCCAGCGGAATTATAAATGTCGATATTTCTGAAAGGTTCCAAACGAAAAAGCACTGCCGCTATTCCGCGAGAATATGCGGGGCAGGAAAGAAGTTTTGCTACATCTATAGTGGAAAGCGTAGACACGCTGGCCGGCAAGCGAGGCGATCTAATAGATAGGGCGGTAACTTTTAGAGATTTGCTTGATGCCAACATTTTGGCGAAGGCAGCAGGACGCAGCTTGACAGGTGGCGGTATTGTTTTGGTGAACCCCAACGATCCACAGGGTACACCTCAAGGGGGTGTAGAAATACCGCCGGCACCTGTCATCACTGCTGCGATTGGTTTCTTTGGAGGCATCAGAGTGTTATGGACTCTAGCCCAATACAGGGGCCACGGGTTTACTGAAATATATCGGCATCCCTCAGACGACATTTCATCGGCTTTTGCTGCCGGCGCATATGCTGTATACACTCCGGCTGGCGGTGGCTTTTACTTTGACGTTAATGTCGGCTCGCAGAGTACCTTTTATTATTGGGTAAGAGCGGTCAACATTAATGGCGTTGCTGGACCCTTTAATGATCAAGCGGGAACATCGGCTACCACACCGTTAGATTACGAATTTATCTCTGGGAAAATTGATGAAATATTAGCAGACGATTTATCAAACCTCGGGTTAACGACGAGGCTCGATGGAGTCGATAGCAAAATGGAGCTGACTGATACCAAATTTTCGGTAAAGATCGACTCTGCGGGTCATGTCGCAGGATTTGGTTTAATTGTGGATGATAACGAATACAGCGGGACATCGTCTGCCTTTATTGTTGCCGCAGATAAATTTGCCATCGCCGCAGACGCAGATCCTACAACGAGCGAAAACAATACCGTAGGAACCAAGTTCCCATTTAAAGTAATCACTACACCCTTCAATTTACTGGACGATTCCAACCAACCCGTAGTAGATGCGATTTCAGGGCAAAACATTGTAGTTCCAGCGGGCGTATACATTGATGATGCCTTTATACATAACGGACAAATCACAACCGCGACCATAGGCGTAGGAACTATAACTACCGCTCACATTGGGGACGCTCAGATTACAGATGCGACCATTGCTAATAGTATCAGCAGTGTGGGCTGGAATTTATTTGGAGCACAGGCTGGAGGACACATGGCCGGCTGGGCGCTTTTTAAAGACGGAAACGGAGGCTCACTTTGGGCCGACAATGCCTACATTACTGGAGCTATAGTCGCAAATACCTTGACCCTTTCCGCTGGCGCAGAAATAAAAACCCTTCAAATTGACGGTAATGCAGTGACGGTTCCAGTGTATACCGAATTTACCTTTCCTGATTATCAAATACCCAGTGCAACTCAATATAACACGCCCGTAGATGGCAGCAATAACCCCAATACACGGGGAGCCTATCGCGCATCAGGAGGAAGACTCCTGATTACTTGTACTTTTGGCGTAAGAACAAATACCAGCAGTCAGAATAATAGTCCAAATTTGTTCGCTAGGTTAACGGCTGGAACCGACTGGGTTTATTATAACAACGCTAACTTGGGGTCTTCAGAAATCGAAGTTGGTGTTCCACAAAACGGCGCAACCGAAGTTAACATTAAGGTAACGTCTACACTGTCAGTGGCGACAAGCGCCAATCTTGGAACTCCAAATGCTGCTGGAGTTTATAACACCAACTTCTTCCCCAATGACTTTGTGGCTGTACAGCTTCAGGTTAAGGGGTCTTACGCCAAAATCATTTCCTGTAATTTCACAGTGATCAGTTGCAAGAGGTAACAAGATGAGTTATTTGGTCATTTATTGCTCAAATACTGGCGCAATCCATTCTTGTCAGTCTGGTCATGAGGAGGGTTCTGAGGATACAGGCTACCTACTTGATATAATGGTCAGCCCTCCAGAGTTGCAGAGCGATCACTTGTTTGCAGAGCAAGCACCGGACGGCAAAACTCAATGGGTTGAGGAAGGGGTGATTGTTGATAAGACACCTTTTTCCCTGACGGTTGAGGGTGCGGTTGTTTCTAATGTCCCTGCGAATACCTTGGTGAGCTGGCCGGACGGAGTGACCACTACCGAAAATGACGGTACGGTTGAGCTGGAGTCTAACGTGATGGGTTTTTTTAGTCTGACTTTTTGGCATGCCTCACACATTACCGAGACAGTTGAGGTAGAGTACAATGGCTAAAAGAACTATTCAAACGGACCCAGATCAGGCTCGCAAGAAGGCCTATTCGGCAATCGATGGAGATGCGCTTTCCGCGCTATGGGAAGTCATTTCTATACTGTCTGCCAGCGGCACAGACATCGGCCCCAAGGCAACCGAGATGCTGGTTGCTCGCCAGTTAATCAAAAGCAACGCACCAAAAGGCTAAGCTATTGCAACATCAAATAAGCGCGTTATGATGTTATAAGTGCCACCCCAATCCGAGGGATAGATCGGAAAAACTCTCTGTTATCAATGGACTGCATGTAACTTTCAGTTGCACCGGAAACCTATTGCGTGGAGAAACATGGCCCTCAAACCCACAGATATTAGAGATGTATGGCATATCGTGCGGACTGGTCTGGAAGAACTTCACGACAGCAGTTGTCAGCCTTGGATTCCTGAAGATATTTATGCAGCAGTAGTTAACCGCCAAGCCGTCTTATACATGGACCGCGTATCTTCACCTACAGGATTCGTGGTTGTGCAATCACAGGAATGCCCAATGGAGCGCGTTAAAAAGCTATTGCTCTGGGTTGCCTATGACCCTAAAGAATCGTCTGCATTACGCCTTGCGGGCGAGTGTGAATCCATAGCTAGGGACACAGGACACTCCGCCGTTGAGTTTGTGACTTCGATAGACAAAGTTGGCTTGTTGTCAGAGCAGTTTGGATATCAAAAAGTTTCCAGCTTATATCGTCTTAATTTTCAGGAGAAATAGAATGTCAGGTGGCGGAGATCCAAAAACACCCAGTGAGTCAGGGGCTTATAAGGCTCTAGCCAAACAGTCGGCAACGTACTTTAATCGTTATCAGGAAATATTTGTCCCCCTTGAAAACTCATATATCGATTCAGTGCTGGATATGGGCAGCAAAAATAATTACGACACAGCAGCCGGAACAGCTAACAGCACATTTACCGCTGCTTATAATCCAGAGATATTAAAACAGCAGCGCCAAATGCTGTCACAGGGCGTTGATCCTAGCTCAGGAAAATTTCAAAGTGCTTCACAGCAAAGCTTTGGGAATTATGGACAGGCTATGGGTCTTGGTATGGCGGACGCCAGCTCCACCAATACTGACAGGATGTATGGAGGAATGACCAACTTAGTCAAGATGGGCCAAGGTCTATCTACAGAGGCCATACAGGGGCAAATCGGGGCCACCGCATCTTCTGAATCGAAGGCTCGCAGTGCTGCTCAGACAGACTTTGTAGGTTCTCAGGCAACCGAGTCAATGATCGGAACCGGCACAGGGATTGCTGCGGGCTACGGCTTTAACGCATAGGAAAAGAAATGGCCTATTTTGACAGCGCAACAGCTGGAAACCCGCAGTACAACCAATTTCTAACGACTCTATCTAACTCTAGTGATGTCGAAAGCTTTTATGGGGGGGACGGTTTTACCAGAGAAATGCAATATGAGTCTTTAGATGTAGAAAAATACATGGGCGATGGCGATTTTGGCGGGCAACGATTGTTTGCCGATGTGATTTCACGGCAGACAAATGATTATCTTAATCGCTTCGCACCACTGGAAGGGGCGCTTGCCGACTCAATAACCGCGACAGGTACGACTTCACTGGAGGGAGATTTAGAAAGGACTCGCACAGGAATTTCTGGCGGCATCACCAATGCCACCAATCAGTTTCGCCGGAACAGGAAACGGTACGGCGCAAGGACTGGGCCGGAAGAAGATTTAAGCCAAGAGGGTATGAGCGCTATGGTTGGCGGATTAAACGATACGCGAACTAGAGATTCAGACCGAAGACTGGCGGTATTGCAAGGTGGTCTTGGCGACCTTGCACCTAAAGCTAGACAAACAAATTCAGGGCAGGTCAAGTAATGACACTAATAGCTACAGGCGATAACCTCCGCCGCAATGCAATGATGGGCTTCCAAGCCATGTCAAAGGAAGATGCAGAACGTGAAGCTCTGTATGAGCAAATGAAGCAGGCACAATCTGCACAGGACGCTCAAACAAAAGGCACTGTCGGCGGTATAGGTGCAGCGTATATTGCCAAAAACGGGCTTCCTAATTTTGCGACAACTCAGGTTGCTTCTACTCCAATCTCAGGGTCTGCGTCCGGAGTAGGTTCGGCCTCGCAATCATCGACACTCATCAACCCAACCGCATTACAAGCCTCCATGTCTAAAGCGGCTACAGATGGGGCTGCGCTTGCGGAGCTGTCCTCGTCCGCTGGTGCTGCTAGTAGTACTGCCGGCACTACTGGGACCACGGCCAGTCTTGCTGGCACGGGAGGGACTACCGCAGCTGGCGGTCTGACCGGCGCTGGAGGTGGTGCTGGGGCTGCTGGTGCCGCTGGTGCTGGTGGCGCAGGTGCTGGCACTACCGCTGCGGGCATTACTGGTGCGGGTGCTGCTACTGGTGCAGGTGCTGCTGGAGCTGCTGGTGCTGGAGCTGCTGGTGCTACTGGTGCAGGTGCTGCTGGAGCTGCTGCTGGTACTGCCGCTGCTGGTACTGCTGCTGCTGGTACTGCTGCTGCTGGTACTGCCGCTGCTGGTACTGCTGCTGCTGGTACTGCCGCTGCTGGTACTGCTGCTGCTGGTACTGCTGCTGGCACTGCTGCTGCTGGCACTGCTGCTGGCGCTGGAGCTGGAGCTGCCGGTGCTGCTTCTCTTGCAGCCGTTGCTGGCCCACTTGCTATTGGCATTGGTGCAGCATTTTTACTTTCAGAATTGTTCGGCTAGGAGATTTCTATGGCACGGTATTACGGACTTGGTCAAACAGCAGGATTTGCTGATGGACTTGCACAAGGTTTTGGGCTGGTCAATGAAGTCTATAACGACAAAGAAATTAACCGGCTAAAGCAGGAAGAGCTTGATGCAACTTCGGCATATCGCATGGCTGAAACCGAGGCCACATCTAAATACCGTGACCAGCAGTTTGGGCTTGAAACTCGCGGAGCTGATCTTGCCGATAAAGAGTTTGACTTAACGGAAGCAGAGTCGATTGCCACTAGGGCTAACCAAAAATCACAAAGCGAAACCAACTTGCTAAACGCTAATACTGCTCGCACTAACGCTGAGACTGCTAACGCCCGCTCCGCCACTCAAGGCAGAACCGCAGACGAAGCCATCGCACAAGGGGAGTTTGATAGGAAAGAGGAAGAGAGAAAGCGCAGGAACACAGTAGGGGCAGAGTCTTTGTCGCTAATTTCCGACATGCTGAAGTCAGACAATTTTGACCCAGATGAGTATGATCGGCTTATTCAGCTCACCGAAGGTACGTCATTTGATGTGTCGAGATTGAGCGGCGACAGTTATGCCACTTTGCAGAGTGTGGCCGAGCAAAGATTGTCGGCAATGTTGCAGTCGGAAAATCCTGACCTTAATGATCCTGAGCTATTGGCGTCCGCTGGAAGCGTGATAAACGCTGGGGTCCGCAAAGGAGAGATCGTTGATGATAGTTTTGTAAATGCGCCAGAAGGGTTGAGAAACGGCGAATTCATCATGCACTCAAAAGACGTTTTGAGCTTAAAGGTGGACTTAAATGACGGCAATCCGTTTGTAGCGGGAACTGTTCGGGTGCATTTGCAGCATAAAGATAACCCCAATAATTTTGTCCACTATGACGCGCCCATGACTGGCGGCGGACGCTTATCCTCCACCAGTAATCCAGCACAGATTCCTGTACAAGATCTTTTAAACGGGATGAAAGGCATGAGTGCATTAACATCTCAGATACAGCAAGACATTGCTCCATCCCTCAAAGCGGCCAGAATTGAGCAGATGGGAGGCAGAGCAGCCTACCGTCAAGCAGTACAGAGCGACATTTTAGCTTTGAATACTTTTATTGAGAAAAGCCCAGAGGCTGGGTCTCTAATATCAGGCGTTAAAAACATCGACTTAACCCAAAAAGATATCGCCGGATTAGCCAGCGACAGAATGCTTGGCTTAGGTCACAACACAGAACCAGATCTCAGAGAAACAGCCAAGTCCACCATAATTAAAGTTCGCGATCAGATTGAAAACAGTAGCGTTTTTAACGCCGACTTAAACAAATTTTTTAAACAGGACACTACCGACCCACAAAACACCAAAAAGATTCGGATGACGCCAGCTGATTTAAGTGACTCTCAGATACTTCTTTTAGCGTCACAGATGGACCAAGACGCCACAACACAGAAGTATTCGCGTAGGCCCGAATACTCTAGCGTTTTGGAATCCATGCTAACGACTAATGGTTACGAAATGGACACCAGATCTAATATGAGCGGATTCTTTGACACCAAAAGGGCGCAACTGAAGGGTGATAAACCTTAATGGCGATTTCCTCGACAAGGTTTGGCGCTACTCCAAAACCTATTAATTCTGCTAAGCCAGACTACCCCGAAGAAGATATCTCACAATTTGGCGAAGGTCTTTCGGCGGGCTATGAAACAACTATCGGCACTATCCAAGGTGTTCGCTCGCTATTTAATACTCTCACGGGTGATGATGAAGAAGCTGAAAAGTACATGCTGTACGCTCAGGAGCGCTTTCAAGCTGCCGGCGAATCCGGCGGAACGGTTACTAGCTACGATCAGATTGACGGTCTTGAAGACGCTGCAAGGTGGGCAAGTTATTCAATTGGAACCGTACTTCCGTCAATTGCTGCCAGTGTTGTAAGTGGCGGAGTAGTCGGCGGTGCGGCATCTATTCTAGGAAAAAAGCTTGTCAGCAAAGCCGTACAACGAGAAGTCAAAGATAAGGTTGAAGCGCAGGCATCCAAGGCTGTTAGAGATAGGATGGTGCGCGACATCACTACGCGCAAGTCCAGAGGCTTTCGCTCAGCGGGTCAGCTGGCTGGCACGATGGGCGCATCGATTGCACAGAACACTGGATCTACCTTTGTTGATGTGTATGAAGAAACTGGAATCATGGCCCCAGATGTTGCGCTGGCAGCTGGTGTTATGTCAGGTGCGCTGGATGCTCTGGCCCCTCTCAAGATCGCCAAGAAAATTATGCCTAACAAGGTCTTTACACAATTTAAAGACAAGATGGCAGACAACCTTGTTAACAGCGGGGGTGTGGTTAAAAGAGCGCTGGTAGAAGGCTTTAAAATAGCGGGGCTTGAGGGTCCAACCGAAGCTATGCAGGAGCTTATTCAGGCCTCTGCTGTCGGCATGATGAAGAATGACCCTAACGGTGGCTTCCAAGAATACTATGACGAGTTTATAAGCAACGCTTCTGGCGAAGACGAAGAGCTAAACACTCGCCTGATAAATGCGTTTCTAGTCGGCGCACTAGGCGGCGGAACTATTGGTTCAGTCACTGGCGCTGTATCTCCACAAACTAAAGCGCCGGCCAAGGGTAAGAATAATCTTGAGCAGCCCCCAGCTGGACCCGATGATACACCTCCACCAGCCGGTCCTGACGGCACACCTCCACCCGTTGGCCCTGATGGATCAGCTCCAGACGCAGCGCCTGACCTAGACAACGAAGAAACTCTTGGGCTTCCTCTATTGGAAGACGAGGACATTGACCTCAAGCTGCGTGATGCCCGCGAGCGGCAAAAGCAGACAAGGGAAAAGCTGCAAGGTCTAGGCGGGGCAGAGCGACAAGGGCTTAGCCCGAAAGAAGCGCTAGACGCCCAGCGCGAACAGGAAGCGAAAACAGGAGCGATAGATCTTGAAGCCCCTAAAAAGTATGTTCTTAGTAAGGCATATGAGAACACTGCCCCTGAGATATCGCTCAACAATCTAGATTTAGAGAAAAGTGGGTTAGAAGAAGCTGACTTCCCTGCGGGGACAAAAGTTCGCTTGTTAGAAACTCGCGGTAGGAATAGGGACGGTAGGTTAGTTGGTACGGTTCAAATCAGAAACAAAGACTTCATTGACACATTTGAGGTGTTTTTTAATGAGCCTACGCCAACGCGACAAGGGCTTAGCCCTGAAGAAGCGCTTCTCCGCCAGCGCGAACAGGAGGCGGAGGGCGGTTTCGATAGGGCTTTGCCTCCTGAGCAGCGAGAACAAGAGCAGCGAGAAGACGCCGATCTAGAAGCAAAACTTGCTGACGCAAGAGCCAGACAAAAAGCCGCACGGGAAAAAGTTGGCGGGCTGTCTGGCAGTCCTCAAGCATCACCCAATGAAGATGCAGAGCTATCTGAGCTAGAGCGTAAAGTTGCAAGCGCACAAGAGCGCCGAAAGGCTGCTATCGAAAACTTGCAGGACGATCTGGACGGTGGCAAGAGAAGAGGCGTGACGCCAGAAGAGCAGCTGGCTAAGATTCGCGAAGACGAGCAACGTGCGCGTGAAGTTGCTAACGATGCTAAGTTTGATATGAACTTGCGTAGAACAGCGAAGGCTCAAAAGCTTCTTGAGCAGCTCATTCCTCCGTCTATGGGAGAGACAGGCAGATCTACACCAGAAGAAAATCAGGCGGCTAACAGGGCTACTGAAAAAGAAGCAGCGGAGTCCGGCGAGCCTATTCTGCTGGGTCCAGACCGCTTCCTTAAAGATCTTGTCGGCCAGACTGTTGATTACGGTGGAATAGAAGGTGTACTGACAAAGCGCGACAACGGATACTTTGTTGTTACGGCGGATCAAGACGTTCTTGTTGAGAGCGGAGAAAACTCGGAGACCACCACAGCCGGTGAGCTAGGGGTTCGTCCAGTCGAGGTCGAAGTCGATGTGCCTCAAAAGCTTGCAACCTACAATCCAGAAGACAACTCCCTGACCTTATCCTACGAACAAAAGGACAAGAGCTTTAAAGAGGTCAAGCTGACCTATGTCTCTACGGATTTTGATGACGAAGGCAAGGCGGTTTCGGTTTCGGCCACGACACAGGATGGTGCCAACAGGAAAATTAAAAGCGATAGGATGGTCGCCGCTATTGAGTCTGCCAGAGCTGAGAGTCAGCTACAAGTTACAAGCAGCAACAGGGCGTCAGAGGTACAGATTGAAAACCTTCCGCCCAAGGTTGCGCTGGCAGTTATAGATGGTCGCGAAGCATCTGGCGAAGATTCTGGTTCGTCTGTCGTATCAGAAGCCGAAGCAAACGCTGCCATTAGCAGCTTATCTCCAGCGGATCAGGCAGATCTTGCAAAAAGAACATTGGCTTTATTTGCTGAATCAGAGCTGGTTGATACTCCCGTACAAACCACGTTTACCGATAAAGATGAGTGGAGAGAGTTCAATGGCAAGACTATCGGTGCTGGAGAGGCCACACTAGAAGAGCGTCAGGCAGTGCTAGATGATCTGGCCGGTCAGCCTGTCAAACAGAATAATGGTGAAGACGTTATCACCATGCCCAGCACGGGTATTGAGCAAATAGCTGAGCGCATTGCGCGGGCGATGCGGCGCTCTATTCAAATGGGTAATCCGCTGTCAGGTGAAATCGAAGAGTTTGCCGGCATAGACAGCATCACCAAAATGGGTGGCGACACTGCTGTCGCGCTTACTGAAATTCAACATGCATTTTTCGATCTAATTGAAAGCGGTATGCCGGTTGAACTGATTGAGCAGATGGAAGCCATGTCGGTCCATACTTCAAGTTTGGACACTGTGCTAAAAGGAGCTGATGGGGCAGCGGTTAAAAGAGGGATGAGTCTAGATATAGGCGTTGTAGGCGCGTCACGCGAAATGTCCGGTGCATCCGCGCTTCGATGGATTATGGCACATGAAGGTTGGCACATTCTTGATTTAAACAGTTCTATTTCTTCTGCAATTCCGGCGTTTAACTCAGAAGTGATAGTGGGCGCAGACGGTCTTACGCTTCGGGCGGGGGCAGTGGTCAATGAGCTGTATGAGAATTACCTACAAGGCACTGCTCTTGGCAAAGTTTTTCAATATCCTTTTGCATTGATTGAAGACCAAGCTCAGGCATCTATATATGGAACCGATTCTGACGGATTCAATTCTGACTTTGAAAGCATTGGAAACACTATTCGGCAGGAAGTTTTTGCTCAGTTGGGCGCTATATACTTGAGCGATCCAAAACTGCTAAAGTCACAAGCGCCGCAGGCATATGAAATTATTCGCACAATTCGCGACAACCCAACTCTTAACGAGGACTTCTCAAATGACAACGCTAATCAAACTGGGCAAGCCGAAGCTCAGCCCGAAAGTGCAGGAGTACAGGGACAAGTTCGGACACCTCCCGTCAGCGGAAGCAATGAAGTGGAGGACAACGGAGGATCTGGAGATAATGGCGGAAGTAGCCCTGAGACAGGGCAGGCCGCGCAAGGACTGGTCGGAGAGACCCAACAAGGTGACGGGGACAGTGACGGACGGGTGGTACGCGAAGAAACCGAAGGCGTAACTCCTCCTGTCGCTCCGGTAGTTAGCGAGCAGCAGCCCCTCTTCACCCCGACCAGCGTTGAGCGCTTACGAGAAATTGACCCTTCCTTTAATCAGGCCAAGGTCAGGTCTCTCGCGCAACTTGACGAAAGAATTCCCACAGAGGAAAGAATAGCTGGTCGTTATGTTAGCGGCGAACCTTTAGTCACAAACTCTGGCGGACAATTCTCAGATCTTGATTTGACGGCTCGCGGTGAAGGTCTTGATATTACTCAGGCTCAGCTTGAAGACATTTTCTCTGAGGCTATTAGGTTAACAGACACAAACGCTGACGGTCAGATCGGAGATCTCGCTCAGAAAACAATTGAGCGCTTAGGTATCAATCCGAATACGGTTGAGTTCTGGGACCGATCTTTACGGTTGACTGATAATGCGCGGTACTGGTACGAGGTGTCAGCGGAGGCAATGCGTAAGGTCTTGCCTGACCTATCTGATGCTGAGATCAAGCAGTTCATCTCTGTAGTTGCTGCAACCTCGCCGGTTGCGAATCCTTTCGTGAACATGCACAGGGCGCTGGCAAGCTTTTCTAACCATCTTCAGGGCAATCCGATAGACAATGATCTGGTTATCCAGAAGAGCGTTACAGATGCACTCAAGACCTCTGACCTAGAGGGTCTCAAGACCGGATCGTTTGGTGGGACCATGCAGCTGGTTCTGGGCATGAATAAGCCTACCTTATCGACCAATGACCGACAGGTCGCGGCAACCTTCAATACGGACGGTGAAGCGATTGGCAAGAACCCTGAGCTTTACGAGGTTATGTCTCGGTTCTACATAGGGATGAGAGATGTTCTTAACGCCAAGCTGCCAGAGGGCGCACAGCCCTATGAAACGTGGCAGCTACAGGCTCTTGGATGGGTTGAGCAGCGCTACAAAAACGAATTCCTGAAAGACAAAAAGACCGAGGGCGTCAAGGAGGAAGATGCCTTGGCCCTGTATGAAGCTGCCTCACCAGCGGAAAGAGCGAGCGGTGCCAATGATGTGGACGATTACAGCATGTCACTGCTCCGCCGAGACAGCACTGGGGGACAGCCAAGAAAAGGCGCTATACAGGTGCTGGAAGAGGCGGGAATATCCGTCCCTAACGACAAGATCACTAAAGAGATCCTGCTAGACCCACAGGTTCCAGCCGCGCTTAGCCCGACTACAGCGGGTTTCAAAGAAAAACGCATTATCACAGCCGAGATCAACAGCCAGCGGAACCCAATAGGGCAGTCCTCACGGGCGATTTATGATGCGGCAGTAGAGCAAGGTAACGACAAAGTCGCTAACGAGTATGCGAAAATCTTTGGCACACTGCTAAACAAAGCATCTAAGGGTGAAACTAATCCCTTCACTTTATACTTTTCGGCGCTTGGGCTACCAGAGGCGGCAGCTAAAACCACTAGAGTTGCCATGCCCACAGGCGGTGTGCCGCTTGCGGTAGGTGGAACCTACAAAGGGGATGTATCTCCCAACATTCGGGTTCCGGTTCCTGCCTCTATCACCAGTGATCAGCTTGACATTCTTATGACCTCGCTGTCTAAGCAGTGGGACCAAGATGCTATCCCTGCATCCCACGTTATTGATATGACAGGCGGTCTCAGAGAGGGCTACACAGAGACCAGTCAGGTGTTTGTCTCAACACTAGAGCCTTTGTCTAAAGAACAGATAGAGAGCTTTTATGCGGCCCTGCCCGAAGGGGCGGAAATTAACTTTACTCGCTATCCGAATGGCTATGAGTTCAACGTCTTGATGTTTGATGCAGACAGTAACCCCATTACCGCTGACATGGATCAGGTAGCACTTGCGGCTGGTCAGATGCTAAAAATCAGCGATTCAAGCATAACTAATGTCAGTACCAAAGAGGCTCAGTTTACACCGGCTGGCTATTCTCAAATCGAAAACTATGACAAGCTCTTTGCAAGTTTCAAGGAATCTTTATATACTGCGAGGGCGAAAGACGAAATTGGCAAGATACAGAGGAAGAAAGATGGCCGACTCAAAGACCTCACCGAAAAGCAAATTGTTGCAGCCCTACGAAGGAAAAGTCCCCCAAGTGATCTTGCGGGGCAAGGAAGCGCTAGAATTCAACGAGCGCATGGGGCTATCCAGCAGCAGCTTAGTAGTTTCAAACAAGCTGAGCAAGTCGCCAAAAGCCTAGCGGAGTCTCGCGACACCAAGCTCAAGCTATTCGTCCAGAAAAACGCCAAGAAGGTTGGCGTCACCCTACCCGATAATAAGACAGATGCTGCCCCAGTAGAAAAGCCCCTTCTCATGAAGAGCGGGGATGACTCCAATGTTTCAGACCTATCTGCTCGCCGAGAGATGAACAACCTTAAAGAATTTAGAAGGGGGTTCATGGGTGGGCTGCAAGATAAGATTCAGCAGTCGAAAGAGTTTAATAAAGCAGCAGAAGCTGACGGACTCTTTGGATCTTTTGAGAAAGGCATGCGCTACGTCGCGACTCAAAAAAATAGTGACGGAAAGACCGTTTCATTTAAAAGCGAGATTCTTCTATTATCAATGAATAGGGTTAGCGCTCTGGACCGCTCTGGAAAGTACAGCCCTTTTGGTGCAATACCAGCAGACAAGATCATCAAAGGCCCAGACGGTAAAGATCATACTGCTACAGTTTGGACAAAAACGATTAACCCTAACGGGGAGGAAAGTACATCTACCGCATCATTATGGAAGCTAGAGCGGCAGTTGGCGGATGGCAATCTAAAGTTCATGGGGGGATTGCGAGGAGTTCCAGCACAATCAGACAAGCCCCTGTTCATGAAGCGCAGTGGCGAAACTAGAAAGATTGAAGCTGGCGACACCGAGGGTCTTACCCGCAGAAAGTTTCTAAACCGAATCGCTGCTGCCGCAGTGCTGGGTGGCGCGGGCGCATATAGTGTCACGCCATCCTTAACTAGCGGTCCTCTTGTGCGCGGCAAGGCGAAGCCACTTGATCAGTTTATAAACAACCCCCTATCTGAGGCATCCTTAGACGCATTGAGAAACAATGATTTAATTTCCGCAATTGACATCGCCCTTGAAGGTGCGCCTGCCGAAATTTTGCAGCTCGCGGAAGACATTAAAAAAACCCTACCCAAACAATCTACATATACCACCGGCGTTGAAATGGGCATCTGGAATGTTGCTGGTGTGGTTAACCCTGAAGATCGCACATTAAAAATAATGCCAGAGAGCGATGGCAACCTTGCGACACTGCTGCATGAAGCCATGCATATGTCTGTTGCTTCTAGATACCTATCGTTAAGCACGGCAACGTCTAGGAACTTTGACACCGTCAAGATCAGCCAGCCACAAGCCAGAGAAGCTATTGATCAGTTTTACTCAATCTGGAAAGAGTTTGGGAAAGCGATTGACGCTAAGAGGGCAAACGGAGAGGAGATTACCTTTGCCGAAGAGACTGCGGCAGCAGATCCAGACGAGTTATTTGCGCGGTCCTTAACCAGTCCTGAGTTTCAGGAGTCATTGTATGCAATGAACTATCAGGGTAAAACTCTTTTAGAGCGATTTAAGGACTGGGTTAAGCAGTACCTGTTCGCAAGTGAAGGCACCACGCCAACATGGCTTGACGCAGCGCTCACTGGGTCTAGAGATATTCTCAACGCAAGCGATACTGACAGCGCTAACTTTGATTTTACTGCTGCCATCAGCGCCAAGATAAAAGAAGGAAAAGCGCGGGCAAACCAAAAGCCTCTGTTCATGAAGCGACCATCGGGCCAGACTCAGTCTTATGAGGACGCATTAGAAACAAGGACTCTACTTAACGGGGAGCCAACGTCTAACGAGATTACTCTGGATGACGAGACTCGCATTGAAGCCAGCATCAGAAAGCTACAAGACAAGTACCTGACGCTTAAAAAGTTTCAGGTTAAGGCTGCTGAGTTTCTTGGAATCAATGAGCTGCCACCTGAGCTGGACGCTTATATGGGCGAAGAGCTGATGTCCGGTAAGCTCAAGAGTGACTTTGACGGTCTAGAGTCTGATTTCGTTAAGCCCATTGGGGATATCCTCCGCGCTAACGACATGGATGTGGATGACGCTGGCCTTTATTTAATGGCGAAGCATGCGAGAGAGCGCAACGCGTATATAGCCTCTATCAATAAAAGCATGCCTGACGGTGGCTCCGGCTTGACGAATGAGCAGGCTGATCAGGTTTTAAATGCGGCCCGCGAAGACGGTACTCTGGAAGCTAAGGAAGAGATAGCAGAGATTGTCTATGACATGCTTCAAAAGAACCGCGACAGGATGGCTGAATCTGGCTTGCTAGACGAAGGCACAGTTGATTCATGGAACGAAAACTATGACTACTATGTTCCTTTGAAGGGCTTTGCTGCCACTCAAGACGAAGATGGAAGGTTCATTGCCGCGAGAGGAATATCCAAAGGCTTCAACGTATCCGGTAAGGAAGCAATGGCTGCGCTTGGACGAGAGAGCCAGTCTGACAATCCATTACTGTTCTCTTTGTTTGACGTTGAGAACAAGATGGTACGCGCCCGCCGCAATGAAGTCGGTCAGCGATTCCTGACAATGGCCGAGGCTGTTTCTGCTGCGGGCAGTAAGCAGTTTACTGTTTTCCGCGATGGGGACATGCCGACTGAGCGCTTCACGGACCCAGCATCCGGTGAGGTTGGCCTGCGGGCCATGACTGCCGAATCTATTCGCAGTAAAATGCGTGATGACACTGGCGACAAGCAGTACATGGGCGTCAAGGTTGACGGTAAGGAAGTCTTTATTGAGATCAAGCATGCCGGATTAAACCGAGCCATGCACAATGTCGGCGCTGATTCGTTTGACAATCTGGCGGGACTACTCGACAAGGGCGTTGGATTTTTGCAGAAATTTCAAAACTTCCGCCGCAACATGCTGATCAACTATAACCCAAGCTGGATGGTGATTAACCCGTTGCGAGATGTTCAGACAGGCATCATGTATAACCTTGCAGAGGAGAGCAAAGAGGGCGGCAGGGTCTTCGGCGAAAATATGACTGCCGAAATTTTGGCTAACTATTTGCCGACCGGCAAGGCGTACTTTCAAAATGCTCGCGGCAACTCAAGCGGCAACCCTGAGCTTGACGCTTTCTATAAGGAGTATCAGGAAGCGGGAGCAGCAACAGGGCTGACTCTCACTAGAGATATTGACGAGCAGAAGAGGCGCTTAGCGTCTATGATTTCGGATGGGTCGATCAAGAATGGCATCCGGTCTCTTGGCAAGCTCGTTGAAGATCTCAATGCTTCTTCGGAAAACGTGATCCGGTTTGCGACATTTGTTGCGGCTCGTAGAAATGATGTGACTCTGGAGAAGGCTGCGAGTCTGGCGAAAAACCTGACTGTAAACTTTACCCGAAAGGGCGAGCTGTCATCTGGCGTTAACTTGATGTATCTATTTTTCAACGCTGCTGTGCAGGGTACAGCCAACATCGCTCAGGCCATGTCTGGAAGGTCAGCGTCTGGCGGACCTACCAAAGCCCAAATAGCTGTCGCCTCGATGACGTTAATCAGTTACTTGGTGACCGAGCATAACCTCATGGCGTCTGAAGAAGACGATGACGGGGCCAGTGTTTACGATGACCTGTCTGATTACGACAAGCTGATGAGCTGGAACATCGTGAAGGCGGACGGCAAGAGCTTCCACCAGATCCCCATGCCATACGGCTATGGATTTTTCCACACGATTGGCAGGCTTGGCGCTGAGTACGCAAACGAGTCGATTGATTTCGGAGATGTGCTGGCTACAACCACCGCGGCATTCGCCCACCATATGCTTCCGCCTCCGCTAGGGTTTGTGGGAGCAATCGGCAAGTCTGATGATGCTATGGATTTTGTCAGCAGGGCAGCTGTAGATCTGGCCCCTGATATTGTCGAGCCTGTTCTTGCACTTGCGGTGAACAAGAATCACTTTGGGTCTCCCATTTATTTAGAGAGCAACCCTCTTATGACGCCCGCGCCTGACTCATCCAAGTCTAAGCGCTCCACCGAGAAGATTTACAAAGATCTAGCTCAGATAATGAACGATGCTTCTGGCGGCTCATTGTACAGAACGGGCGATGTCGATGTGTCTCCTGATGCGATGAAATATGCGGTGGAGTATCTAAGCGGAGGAGTGGGTAGGTTTGTGAGCAGGAGCATGGATGTCTCGTACAAGCTTGGCAATGACGTTCCAGCGGACGATGTACCTTTGGGGGAATACCCTATAGCTCGATACTTCAATGGTGAACCGAGCCACTACAACGATCAGATGGAGTATTACGAAAACATTGGAGATGCCCAGCAAATCTTTTTGGAGAACAAGGAGATCTCTGGACCAGAAAAAGTATTGTTCGCCAAGCAGAATGCGCCGGTCATTAAACTGGAAACACAATACAAGTCGGTGCAGAAACAGCTACGCGCATTAAGGAAACAGAAGAAGCTCATAGAGAAGAATCAAACTAATCCGGTCAGGGCTTATGAGCTGATCACTCAGATTGAAGAAAAGATGCAGTTGCTGTTCGATCAATTTAACAAAAATTACAGGGCTGCAACCAAATAAATTTTACAACAGGAGAAGCAAATGGACATTTTTGGATCTAACAATGCAAACAAAAGGAAAATAGACAAGGCGCTTGAAGATGCTCAGAACCCTAAGCCTAAGCCTAAGCCAAAGACTCCACCCAAGCCAAAGGCTCAAGTTAAGCCTACCTCTGTGGCAGGATATGGCAAGCCTACCGCTAAGCCCAAGCCTAAGCCTAAGCCTAAGCCCAAGCCCAAGCGCACAGCACGATCAGGGAGCCGCAAGGGTAAGACGAAGTGAAGGGCGCTAAGCACTATAAGAAAGACGGCACTCTATACACGGGCGGTAGCCACAAGATGCCGAATGGCGAGCTGCACACAGGCAAAGCTCATGGCAAGTCCAGTGTGAAGCTTTGTCACTTTAAAGATCTGTCGGCGGGTGCCAAGAAGAAGGCGAAGAAGTAGGGACGGCAATAGCGCCGTCCCTGATCATTGACCCTGTTACACTTCTGTTTTGGTGTATCCCTTCGCAATCAAAGTGGCTGAAATGCTGTCTACGGATTCACTTGGGTAATCATACTCATTCCAGTTGTAGGCAGCGGGTGAGCGCTCAACCACAACTGCGCCCTTGCCAAAAGACATATAACGCCAAGTGCCGTCTTGTTTTTGACACCACCCCTTACGCTCGCCTTTTTCTAAAAAGGTTATCTCATATTTAAAAGGGCTGTCGTGTTTATCATAATTAAATTCTTTCATAGCTATAACTCCAGTCATTGTTGAGTAGGTACTTAACTTTTCGATGCAAGGGCTTCTTACGGATCTTCCTAACTGTTAGACTGTCCTTAGACATATCTGCTTTCCTCCAGATTGTGTGATGTGTTTAGTGATGGCGTGGGGGTCAACCCTCGCTGTCACGCCCATTATATCAAACGCCCTCCCGCCAAATCTCCGCAGCCCACGCCCCGCAAGGGTTTCAGCCTATTTCTATAGTGTTCACTTGCTTGAATTGCGGGGGTTGACTTGGGGTTTTGCAGCTTATTTCTTTGCGTAATATGCCTAAAACAGCCCAGCGGAGACTCTAAGTCATTGAAAAATAAGGGTGAAAATAAAATTAAATAGCCAAAAAAATGGCACATTAACCTGTGTTGCCCGTGCTTGTGTTTCGTGGACAGAGCGCTATTGTTAACTAATAGAAAGCCGGAGGCGGCAGATATGAATTTGAACGGCGTCACTACAAGTTTGGCCGACAACCCGTGTACTGGTCGTTGCACCAGCAGGATTTTCGGAGATCCTGTTTGCAAGGGATGTGGCCGATCAGAAGAAGAGATTGCTCGCTGGGATCGGATGGGCCAGCTAGAGAAAAAGCTGCGGGTGATTGACTTAGCCGCCCATCGTTATGAAATCCGGCAACTGAGAGAAGAGGCCTAATGTCAGAAGTTCTTCAATTACGAAACGCAGATGCCATAGAAGAGCTGGACCGCCTGAGAGAGCGCCTAGCGAACGGAGAGGTAGACTGCTTCTATGCTATCACTGACAGTGCCGACATTGACGAGCTGGTGTTTATGGGCGGCACATGGGACTGGTTCGAGCTGGTCGCTGCTCTGGGTGCGATACACAGCATGGAGACTGCAAAGTTGCTGGAGTATCACTTGATTCCCAGTGATGAGGGTTCTGAGACAGAGCATTAATGCTGTGCTTTTGGCTGCTAGTTAACTATCAGATCCGGCTGCGGATTGTTAGTTAGGTTTAAAAATCAAACCCTAAATAATAGTTAACTAGTAATTCCTTATAACGTGCTATTTTTTGTATGCTGCATTATGAATGCTGTGCTCTAACCAACTGAGCTACGTAGCTATAACAAGAAACAGTACCTTAAAACACCACAACATTAAACTCTTATAACCAAATCGAATAACAAGAGCCTTTAGCCCGTGCAATCCGTAATAGCGATATCACCAAGCACATTCTCCAGACTTCCATTGTCACAAACGGCTTGTAACGCCCCTACGTTCAGGTGCGTATAACGCTCTACCATGTCCAGTGACTGCCACCCGCCCAGCTCTTTCAGCTGTTGAGGGGGAGTACCAGCCATGACATGCCGCGTGGCCCATGTGTGCCGCATGTCATGGAAAGTAGTCTTGGCTAAGCCCGCTCTCTTGACCGCACGGCGGAATGTAACGTCCGACATTTTGGTCCCTAACGCCAGCGGCTTACCGTTCTCGCGGGTAAAAACAAAAGGTCCATCATATCCCTGTTGCTTTTGAACCGAGCGTCTTCGCAATAATAACTCTATTGCGGTGACCGAAATCGGTAAGACCAACATCTTGCCAGCCTTAGTCATATCTGCTGGAATCTCCAGCCGATAAGGCCCGTCCTTTACGTGGGACCAGAGCAGTCCTTTGACATTAGATCCTCGAAGTCCAGTAAAGACTCCAAAGGCCATCATGTCTGCTCTGAGCGGGGGCAATGCCCTCATCAGCGCAGACAGCTCTGTGTCTGTCAAGACTCTCCCCGCGGTCCTCGCAGGCAGCGCATCGAACGAAGGGGCAAAGCCGATGATCTCCAGATCATTTTTGGCATAGTTTAAGACCGCTAAAAAATACCTAATGCGGCTATTAATTGTGCCGTTTGCTCGCCCAGCGTCCTGCATATCCTCCACATACCCAACTACATCTGACTTTTTAAAACTCTCTATAGGCCTGTCGCCAAACCGGCTGACAGCATATCCAACGTATCGAATACAGCTATCACCCTTCGGGCGGTTGAGCCTGCGTGAGGGTCGTTTCAAGTAACGCTCTGCTACTTCGCGATATGTTTTCATGGTTCCACTCCTATGGTTTTTGATCATCGTCAAGGAACCCACAGCCGAATCGCCCGTCAAGCGTACCCCAGCGTGGCTCCTGATTGCTAGTTCTTATTTTTTCTGCGAGGCACATCGCCTCATCTTCAGTCATCAGTCCGGCCCCAACCTTCCAGATTCTGTCTCCAAAAAGTCCATGCGAAAGCAAAGGCTCGACCGTTTCTTTGTTTTGCCGAATCATATAAACCGGCTTGTAGTGCATTCTTAGCAGGGTGACCCAAGGTTTTTCAGGGAATTCTGAGTTGAGGTCATCAATGTGTTTAAGTTTTCTGCGAAGCGCTGTGCCAGCCTTGGCGTACCTCTTGGAAATCTTAATCTTCTTCTTATCCCGCAAAGGTGGACCCGCGAAATATCTTAATGCTCGAATCCGCCACAAACCGAATGCGGGCATCGACCCATTTTTGCGAATGCTGAACCTCGCTATTACAGGCATAGCATTTGCCATGCTCAGCCTCACCGCTGCTCACCCCCATAAAAAAAATAAGAACACCGGCTACCTCAATAGGTTTGGTGTGTTTCTCTGTCAACATAAAATTAAAATCGCCCAACGCACCTTCAGGTCCGCAAAGGATGTGCAATACCACAGCTGGCGATGCGGTGTTATAGATCCTCTCAACGGTTACTCTGACAGAATAGGTCTCTTCCAGTGCATTGCGGTCGAGCTGCCGGCCAAGATAAACACTTTGGCCCGCCTTTCGGGCTAGTACTAACCCTCCTTTATCTACTACCACGGGACTTCTCCTGTTGGGCCTTAACTTATGGCCTGCCATACCGCTTCTGAAATAATGTCCTCTTCCTCACTGGTGATGCTTAGGCCAGAACACAATTGACAGCAGCGCACCGACATCACATCTACCTCGCCAAACGAGCCAACGTCTGGCTCTGGATCGGATTTAATAAAGTGAACTAGCAGATCAACCGGATCATCACCCCATCGCTCTAATGTCACCTCTACCCATTGAGCGAGGAATTTATTCAGCGTCACAGCTGACAAAAATTGGGCGATCATCCCCAGCCGGATAGTTCGCTGCAAAATATTGCAGCATGATAATATTGCAATAGACATGGTCGATGTGCAGCTGCTGTGACTCCATGTCAACTGCTTCTCCGTCAAGGATTGCTTGTATGTGTCTCAAGCAGCAGCCCAGTGGCACACTCCACGCCATTCCTTTGGCCCAATTCCACGCTGCATATTTGCCTGCGCCATACTCCAGCACAGCCACCGCGCCCGATAAGTCCTGACCAACCATTAGCTGGTCAAGTGATTCGGTTGTGCCGCCCTGCCACAGCTCTAATGCAATCATTATTCGATCAATATTAGTGTGGCTATAAAGTTTAAGCTTCCAAACGGTACGCCAGACAGCGACCGGCACTAAGTCCAACGGAAGTTTTCCACCGTTAGCTCTAGCACCAGACCCAACCTTGTTGCTGGTCACATCGCCGACCGGCGTTGAATCCCCGCGCCAGACCGGCCAGCTACCAACACTCCTCCTCTTGAGCGGCTTATGCACTAGAAGGGTATGTCGTCTTCAAAGTCGTCAGTAGCAGGCGCTTCTTGACGCGGAGGCGGTGCGGTCCTGTTGCTTTCTTTGGGAATCCAGTACTCAAGGTTCACTTGTTTTAGTTTGCCGTCATCACCCATCTGCTTGCTGGCTTCCAGCTTATAACGTATTTTGCCGGTGTCGCTGGCTCGCACAGCCTCTTGGAGCGCATCGACTACAGACTGGTCGATCTTAATAAAGCCGTCCAGAAACGGAACAGCAGCCCGCTGCTGATCTTCGCTTTGTTCAGTGAACCAACTGAACTGTTGTTTGCGTTCCAGCCATTCTTTTTTCTTCTCAACTGGAGTCGGATAAAGACGGCCTTTGCCTGCCTTTAGAGAATCGAAAGCGTTATGTTTTTGCATTTAATTTAATTCCTCGTAGGTAACTTTGATGCTTCGGGTGTTGCTGGTCTTCATGAACTCGTCTAATCCTAGATTTTGCTTCACCAAAGAGTCTTCACCCCCCAATGCCTCAAATGCTTTTTTGTAATCCACCGCGGCTTTACGCTCAATGACTAGTATTTTTGTGGCCCCATCTGTGACCGAGCAGAGATAATGTTCAGCTATTTTTTTCTTTAAGCCATCCACCTCTTCGGCTATCGCATCAATCTCCGCCAGCGGGTCTGTGTACTCGGCCATCAGGTCCGACTTCCGCGCCAGTAGCGAAGAGATTCTCGCCACCCCAGCATCGTCCACCGTTAAGTACTTTTCTTTTTGGGTCGCAATAAATCTTCCGCC
>Ga0209816_1000306_pt1 | contig 40058 bp, 39 predicted proteins | sample CoawatmetaG01DNA_FD_187509 | JGI IMG/M metagenome (GOLD analysis project Ga0209816, IMG submission 187509) | Marine microbial communities from the West Antarctic Peninsula - Coastal water metaG017-DNA (SPAdes) (version 2) | ecosystem: Environmental > Aquatic > Marine > Coastal ...
TTTTAGTCCACGGTCATTGTCATCAAAAATCTCAAGATCGTTTTAAAGGTTTGTTGGAATTGTTAAAAACTCTAGAGATCAAACATAAACCTATCGATAGTAGCTGTTGTGGTATGGCAGGATCGTTTGGATATAGCTCTAAGAATTATGAGATTTCTAAAAAAATGGCCAACCTCTCTTTGATACCAACAATTAATGATAGTCCTAACGATGTGGTCATTGCCAATGGAACTAGTTGTAGACAACAAATATTTGATTTTTCTAAAAGAGATGCCAAGCACGTTTCGGAACTATTATTTAATATATTTGAAAGAGTGAATTAGCTGCATATTTAATAGTCTTTTTAAAGGTATCTAAAATATGAATACTATTTTATACTTAACCATATGAGAAAACTTGGAATAATCATTGTTGCAATTTTTACACTAACCTCGTGTGCAACTATCGTTAATGATGCCAATGTTCCTGTCTCAATTTCTTTTAGCGATGGAAGTGAAGGAAATTGTAAACTTTCAAACAAAAGAGGAAATTGGTCAGCCAATGTTCCTGAAACGGTCATGATAAGAAGATCAGACGACTCATTAAGATATGACTGTGAATCTAAAAATGGAAAAAAAGGATTTGGAAGTATACCTAGTACTTTAGAAGGTGGAAAATTAGCAGCAAGTGTTGTCTTTTTTGATCTTGGAATAACGGATGCAATTACTGACAAACACAGAATTTACCCCTCTAGCTTTACAGTTCCTGTAAAATAATTTATCTTAAGTTTTGATGTTTTCGCAAAAGTTAACTTTTAATTTTATTTGTTAGAAAACATTAAATGTTACCAATAGTTAATCACCCTGATTATGTAGCCCAAATTGGTGATGATCATCGCTTTCCCATAAAAAAGTTTGGTGCATTATTTGACCTTTTAAAAAAAGATAACATTTTAAATAAAGAAAATTTGCATATTCCAGAACCAGTTCAATATCTCGACCTAACTAAAGCGCACCAGCCAGAATATATTCAAAAAATTGATAACCTTTCTTTATCAAAAGAAGAGGAAAGAAAACTTGGTTTTCCGATGGTTCCTAGTGTCAAAAGAAGATCTTATATGGCAACTGGGGGAACTGTTTTGTCTGCAGAATTAGCTTTGAGTTACAAGTTAGCTTGCAATACTGCAGGAGGATCTCATCATGCATTTTCCGATTCAGGCAATGGTTACTGTGTCTTTAATGATGTGGCTGTTGCTGCCTACAATTTGTTAAACAAACATTTAGTTAAAAAAATTCTTATTTATGATCTAGATGTACATCAGGGTGATGGCACTGCTAAAATTTTTGAAAACAATGATCAAGTCTATACTTTTAGTGCTCATTCCAAAAAAAACTATCCCCTTGTGAAGCAACAAAGCAACAAGGATATAGAGCTGGCGGATGATATCACTGATGAAGAGTATTTAAATATTGTATCAAAAAGTTTAAAGGTTGTTAATAAAATGAATTTTGATTTTGTGTTTTATGTAGCAGGCGTGGATATCCATAAAGATGATAAACTTGGTAAATTAAATATTACGACAGAAGGAATTGAAAAAAGAGAAAAAATGGTGATTAGCAATTTTTACAGAAATAAAATTCCTTTGTGTGGAGTTTTGGGAGGAGGATACAATAAAGATTTTAATCATCTAGTGTATTTGCATTCTATTCTTCATCGAACTTGCCATGAGATGCTAAGTAATGAATATTAGAGAAGAGGCATTAAGCAGGTTAGAAGGTTTTTCTAATAACAACCTAGGAAAATATGCGGCGGAAAGAAATTTTGATCCTGGCCCAGTAAATAGAAATAATACCAGCTTATTATCACAATATATTAGTCACCGAATTATAGATGAGCAGGAAACAATTCGATCTGCTTACAATAAATTTCCCTTTAAAAAAATTGAAAAATTTGTTCAGGAAGTTTTTTGGAGAACTTACTGGAAAGGCTGGCTAGAAATGAGACCTCAGGTCTGGGATGATTACAACCGGGACCTAAGAAATTCACATAATGAATTGACCAGCTCTAATTATAAAGAAGCCATAGAAGGAAATACTAAAGTATCATGCTTTAACGATTGGGTCTTAGAATTAAAAGAATTTGGCTACTTACATAATCACGCACGAATGTGGTTTGCCAGTATTTGGATTTTTACACTAGGATTGCCCTGGCAGCTTGGTGCAGATTTTTTTCTTAAACATTTGTTAGATGGAGACCCAGCATCAAACACACTGGGCTGGAGATGGGTGGCAGGGCTTCATACCAAGGGGAAGCATTATCTAGCTGCAGAATGGAATATTAATAAATTCTCCTCTAAAACGTATGAGCATTTAAATTTAAATGAACAAGCGCAAGCTAAGCATGAAGATAGGAGCTACGAAATTCAACCCATCTTATTTAACGAAATAAGTAACGAAAATTCTTTGTTTATTTTTCACAATCTAGACTGCTCTCTTCATCTAGTAGAAAAAGAAATGAACTTTAATCATTACGCACTTATAGACTTCACCTCCATTTTAAAAAAAGAAAAATATTCAAAACAAGTTTTGGACTTTAAGATTAGATCTAATCAGTATCTAACAACAGTTCTTAAAGAACGGTTTAACTCCCAAACGATCATTCAAAACAAAGATGATTTGCAAACAATAACAAAAGAGAAAAATATTAAAAATATCATTTTCCCCTACCTAGCCGCTGGATATGAAAATGATTTTATAAAAGAGATTAAGAAAGAGTTTAATATTTATTATCTAGCAAGAGACTATGATAAATATTGCTGGCAATATTCTACTAAAGGTTTTTTTAAGTTTAAGGAACAGATACCTAAAATTTTAACAAAAATTTTATAAGAAAAAAATACTCAGATAACTAAGAGATAGCTCGACAATAAATGCCTCTTCACACTCCTCGCATACCCCAAATTTGAAAAGGTCTGAGTGAGTTGCTACAAAATTCAAGCGATAGATTTCTCATTAGGTGAACTGGTGTTCCACCCCCACCTTGCTTGGATTGTCCCTGATTAACAGTAAGACATAATTTTTTATTACCAATCGGATGAATCTTGCCCTTGTTGCTCCATTCAAATTTTTGAAGTTTACTATAATCACATTTTCCTAGTTTTAGATTAGCTGATGCAGTAATTGATGAGGCTATCATACAAACATTAAATGAAGGCATGAAGAACTGATTCTTAATCAATTTAATAGAATCAAAACCTTGGTCTACAGATATTTCTCCTTGATAAGAGTAACAAGTGTGTGCCTGAAGTCCTCTGTTAATTTTTGCTTTTAATTTATATCCTCTTATATCGATACAATAACCCCTAGGATCATCTAATTGGTTTAATAAATAAATTTCAACACTATCATTCATAGTTTTGCTCAAGGCAATATTTGGTAGAAATAAAAATAGATAGATTAAGAAAGTTATTTGTTTCATGCGGTTATATTTATTTGTTCCAATCAATCCTAAACATAGCCTCATTACGACGAAAAGGCGGTGGTGTAAAAGGGGCATTATAAGTTGCTTTAATAGCATACCCTTTCACTGAAACTTCATCTTCGATAAGTTTTTGACGAAGAATGTCACTATATTTTGTAAAATTTTTTTTAGAAGCCCATCCAGAATATTGTATTACTGCAAAGTAACCCTCCCTGATTGTTTCGATTGTTACCTCTGAGTTGGTTGGATTAGGAACTGTTTTTTTAGTAAATTTAGAAGGAAGATAAAATTGCATAACACTTGTATTGTTTTTATTCGTCTGAGTAACAGGAATGGTCATTTTTATTTTTTCAGAAATGTTATTAGCTCCATTAATATATTTAAAAAGCTTTCTAAAGGCTCCACTCTCTTCTTCCATAACGGCCTGAACTATTAATCTATCCTGATATAACCTTATCTCATAATCATTATGCTTATGAACAACATCATATATCGCCTCTTCATTTGCCATGCTTGCAGAGTATAAAAAAAATACTGAAAAAAAAAGAGCAAAAAAAATTATTAAATTATTTTTCATAGATAATTGTATAATTTATATAAAATTTCTAAAATAGAACAATAAATAGAATTTATTCTTTTCCAAAAATTCCTAGTTTGACTTCATAATCAACAGCTATGCCATAATCTGGATCATCATCACTATCGACCATTAACTGCCCTGTTCTACTTAATAAACGGTGACAATCTTTAGTTAAATGTCTGAGTTTAACTTTTTTACCTATGTTAGAATATCGGTCCGCAATATCTTCAATAGCTTTTAATGCGGATTGATCAATTACTTTAGATTTTGCAAAGTCTATAATCACAACTTTAGGATCTTTCTCTGGTTTAAAAATTTCTAAAAAACTATTGGTCGAACTAAAGAATAAAGGGCCTTCTATTTCATAAACCTTTGCACCACTTTCACGAACAGAAGGTCGTTCCGTTGCCCTAATTCTTGATGCAGATTTCCATGCAAATACTAAAGCAGATACAATTACACCCACAACTACAGCTAATGCTAAATCTTTATAAACGGTGACGACTGTAACTAATACAATCACTAAAGCATCTGACCTTGGTACTACTGATAATAGCTTTATAGAATTCCAAGCAAATGTTCCAATCACCACCATAAACATAACTCCCACTAATGCAGCAATTGGTATAAGTTCAATTAAAGACGAGGTGTATAAAATAAATATCAAAAGAAAGAGAGCGGCAGCAACTGCTGCAATACGAGTTCTTCCTCCCGACTTCACATTAATCATAGATTGCCCGATCATCGCACAACCACCCATGCCGCCAAAAAATCCTGTAACGGTATTAGCTAATCCTTGAGCTAAACATTCTTTACTTGCTCCACCTCTTTTATTAGTAATTTCACTTACCAGGTTTAAAGTTAACAAACTCTCTATTAAGCCAATGGCAGCTAAAATAATAGAATAAGGTAAAATAATTTTTAATGTTTCAAAGTTAAAAGGAACATTGGGAATCGAAAAATCAGGAAGTCCTCCTTTAACACTAGCTAAATCACCCACTCTAGGAATGGGGATGTCAAATCCTATGACTATTCCCGTTACTACAAGAATAGAAACTAAAGTTGCTGGTATTGCTTTGGTAATTTTTGGCAATAACCAAATAACAAGCATCGTTACTAAAACAAATCCAAGAGAATACAAAAGAGGTTCACCAGACATCCAAACGGATTCTCCATTGGCATTAGTTACTTTAAACTGACTAAGTTGAGATAATCCAATCACAATAGCTAACCCATTAACAAAACCCAGCATCACAGGTTGAGGCACCATTCTTATAAATTTTCCTAACTTAAATATCCCAGCAAATAATTGAATAGTTCCCATCAATACAACAGTCGCAAACAAATATTGAGCACCGTGAAGCATTACTAAAGAAACCATCACTACTGCTAAAGCTCCGGTTGCACCCGAAATCATTCCAGGACGACCTCCTAGTAAAGCGGTAATTAGACCAACAATAAAAGCTGCATACAATCCAGATAATGGAGTAACCCCTGCAACAAAAGCAAATGCTATGGCCTCTGGAACTAAAGCTAGTGCCACTGTCAGACCTGATAAAATTTCAGTTTTAAATAGAAAAAAAGAAGCTCCTTCTTTGGGAATATAATCATTATCTCCATATCCTATAGATTGAGCAAATGACTTCAGTGTTGTTTTGATCATTTAATAATAGTTTTTATAAAATAAATTTAACCGTTCATTTCAAAGGAATCTTTAAAAAGCAACCAATTAGTTTTATCTTTTGATCTACGGCCGCTCGTTTTATAAAATTTAGTTTATAGAAACAGCAGAAACCATACCTGCCTGATAATGACCGGGTACATTGCATGCTATTTCCAATTTTCCATTAGAAGAAAATTTCCAAATAATTTCACCTTTTTTATTTGGTTCTAATAATAGACTATTTGCATGAGCATGGGACATGGCATGATTTGTCTTTGAAGCTTCTTTCATTTTTTTCATATCCAACTTAGTAGGAAGTAATATTCCCATCTGCATCATCATCAACATTTCTGGCTGGTGTTTTAAATGCATTTTTTTAGTAGCAATATTGTATTCATGAACTAACTTGCCTTTATTTTCGACTATAAATTTAATCGTTTCTCCATTTTTTACTTTGATTAATTTAGGTTCAAAATAATTGTCATACATAGCTACATTAATAGTTCTCGAAACTTCACTAGACTTCCCTTTCATTCCGATCATTTTCATAGACTCTGCAAATACAAAGTTAGAAAATAGTATGAAATAAATTGTTAGTAATATTTTTTTGATCATTTGTGTTTTACTTTTCTAAAACTATTGTTTTTTTTAATACTTTAAACTAAAAACTTATTTAAACAAAATAACTATCTAGTTATACTAATAATTTTGTCACATGTTTTTTCGAAATCTATTCTTTGAGATAAAAGAGGTTGCCATCCCTCTTTTTAAAATACTTGTACCATTTGTCTTTATTATTAAGATTTTAGAGATAATTGGTGCAATTGAACTTATCTCAAAAGTATTTGCACCTCTTATGGGACTCATTGGACTTCCGCCAGAACTTGGTATCGTGTGGGTTACAGCTTTTGCAGTAAATATTTACGCTTCCTTAGTTTTATTTTTAAATTTAATTCCTGGGTTAGAAGTAACAGTTTCTCAAATCACGATATTAGCAACAGGTATTTTAATTTGTCATAACCTTCCTGTTGAATCTGCAATATCAAAAGCTGCAGGTGTGTCTTTTATTTATACAGTTCTATTTAGGTTAGTTTCCGCTTTCATCATTTGTTTTATACTAGGTTCAATTTACGATTTTTTTAATTTTTTAAATGAACCATACTCCACTTACTTTAAAATAGAGCCACCTCGCGCAGAATGGAAGTTTTGGATACAGGATCAATTATTAAATTTGCTTTACGTATTTTTCATAGTCGTTGTAATGGTTACCATCCTTCAATTATTGAAAGTTTTAGGCATTGAAAGTTTTTTGAAAAAAATTTTAGTTTATCCGTTAAAAATTTTTGGAATTAGCAAAGAAGCTACCAATATTATCATTGTCGGTATTACAATTGGTCTTCAATTTGGAGGTGGAATTTTAATAAAAGAAGTTAAAACTGGAAAAATAGACAAACAAAGTGTTTTTCTAGCCGTATCGATGTTAAATTTAGTTCATGCTGCAATTGAAGATACTCTTTTAATGATTGCGATTGGTGCTCATTATTCAGGGGTTTTTTTTGCGAGAATAATTTTTGGTTTAATCATATCGCTTCTTATGTTTAAAATTTACAAAAGGTTTACCTCTTTTTATGAAAAGTATATTTTTGATGATAGCATAAAAAATCTTCCTAAATTTAAACATTGAGTTTTAAAAAGAAATTAACTAAAAAGTGCTATGGTTAAAGCAATTAAAATAGAGCAATTTGGGGGTCCGGAAGTTTTACAGTTTAAAGAAATAGAAATCCCAAAGTTAAATTCTAATGAAGTGTTAGTTGAAAATAAATCTGTTGGGTTGAATTTTATCGATGTTTATCACAGGACGGGTCTCTACCCGATCTCAACTCCAAGTGGAATTGGGCTGGAAGCTAGCGGTATTATTGAAGAAATAGGTTCGGATGTTAGCATGTTTAAAGTTGGCGACAGAGTAAGTCATGCTTCTATGCCAATTGGCGCATACGCAGAAAAGCAAATAATGCCTCAAGAAAAATTGGTACTCGTTCCAGATGGAATATCAGATGAAGTGGCATCGGCTATTACCTTGAAAGGAATGACTTGCGAATATTTACTTCATAGAGCTTACGAAGTTAAAAAAACGGATACTATATTGTTTCACGCTGCTGCAGGTGGAGTTGGTCAAATATTTTGCCAATGGGCAAAAGCTATAGGCTGTACTGTAATTGGAACTGTTGGATCGGATGAAAAAATTGAAATTGCAAAAAAGAATGGTGCACACCATGTTATTAATTATTCTAAGGAGGATTTTTCAAAGAAAGTATTAGAAATTACGAATGGCAAGGGAGTAGACGCTGTTTATGACGGTGTCGGAATCAAAACTTTTGAAGGCTCTCTAGAGTGTATTAAATTAAGAGGAACTTTTTTATCTTTTGGCAATTCATCGGGTCTCGTTACTACAATCGATACAAAAAAACATTTGGCTCCAAAAGCTATATTTTTTACAAGACCATCCGTCCTTCCTTACACGGCTACAAGAGAAGAGTTAGAACATTCTTCAAAAATGTTGTTTGATGCTATTTTGTCTAATAAAATTAAGATAGATATTTTTAAACAGTACGCATTAAGCGATGCAAGAAAAGCTCACGAAGATCTTGCAAAAAGAATCTTAACAGGTCCTGTTGTATTAATTCCTTAAATTAGGATTGGCTTTGTTTTGACAGTTTTACTGCACAAAAGAAACAAACTAAAGAAAAACCCATCTTATTAAATAAGTCTCCAAAGTTGTAAATTAGCTCTCTCATTAATGCTGTTTCTATTGATGGATCAAAAAAAGTTATAAACAGACCTGCTGGATAAAGAGCCCATCCAAATAATATGAATTTACCAAGCACACTCAAACATTTGTTGAGATCAATTTTTTCAGGTCTCTCTAATTTGTTTACCTCTTTAGGTAGATAAATTGTATAAATATAAACAATTCCTAACCAGCAAACAAAACCAATTGAAAACATTAAAAAAGAAAAACTTATAGGCATCAATTTATTTGAATAAGTCGTCTCGGCAAAATAACCTGCAACAATCATTGCAAAGTTTAACGACAATGTTGTCATTATAACTTTTTTATGAGTTTTGTGCATTCCTGAAAGAACAAAAAAGATATAAAGCATTATCGGAGTAGCAATCAACCAAGTAATATATCTAAATTCTGTAGGATAATTTACATTCTCCGAAGAAAGATTGCTTACTTCAAAAAAGGTATGCATTTGGTGATATTCTATTACTGCCAAAGTTGTGGTTAAAAAAGCTAAGCTTGAAATAATTTTATATTTATTGCTTAGCCTGTATCTTTCTAAAAGAAAATAAATACTGGCTGCAATCATGCAAATAAAAGTAAATTCAAAAGTGTAAGAAGTAGTTAGCGCTAAAATATTCATTTTCCCCCTATTTTATAATTATTAATCTTTTTCTTCATCATCGAAGATATCAACATTAGTATAAATTGTTATAACACCACTAAGTATCATTAAAAATATTAACACTCCTGTAAAAATATCCTTAGGTAGTATAATAGCTGCAATCGCCAGAGCCAAAAAACCAATAGGTAAATAAGTTTTCATATTCATTTTTTAATTCTTATATTTTAAAAAATCAAAATCACAACCCTCGTCTGCTTGAGTCACAGTGTCATAATAAAGCTTCAAATACCCTCTGCTAATTTTTGGCTCTTTACTTTTAATATTTTTTAATCTTTTTTCCAATTCGGCATTAGAAATGAGGAGATTTAAGCTTTTATTCTTAACGCTTAATTTAATTTTATCTCCTGTTTGTACAGCAGCAAAAGGACCTTTTACTGCAGATTCTGGAGATACGTGCAAAATAATAGTTCCAAAAGCTGTTCCGCTCATTCGTCCATCTGAAATTCTAATCATATCCTTTACTCCTTTTCTTAATAGCTTTTTAGGAATCGGCAAGTAACCTGCTTCTGGCATGCCATATGAAGTTTTGGGACCAATGTTTTTTAAAACAAGAATGTCATTTTTTGATATTTTTAATTTTGGACTATCTACCAATCTTGCCATTTCTTTAATGTCTTCAAAAACAAAAGCTTTTCCCGTTGTTTCAAATAATGACTTATCAGCAGCAGATCTTTTTAGGATAGCGCCATTGGGACATATGTTTCCAAACAAAGAAACCAATCCTCCTTTTTGCTCAAAAGGTTTTTTTCTTGTTCTTACAATGTTTGTATCATGAAAAGATTTAGCGTTTTCTTTAATCACTTTGGATAACAATTTTCCTTCAATGGTTGTTGTTCCTTTTTTTAAAAATGGGCTCACTTCTTTTAAAAAAGCTTTCATGGCTCCACCGTAATAAAAATCTTCCATGTAATTTGTTCCGCTAGGTTTTAGATTCACTAAGACTGGAACTTTTTCACTAATTTGATTAAACTTTTTAAGATCAATTTTAACTCCAAGTCTTCCAGCAATAGCTGTTAAATGGATTAGGGCATTGGTAGAACCACCAAGCCCAAGAAGTGTGACAAGGCCATTGTAAATATCAGCTTCCGTAATTTTTTTAATTCTTTTAATTTTTCCTTTTGCAATTTTTGCTGCAACAACCCCTGTTTCTTCTGATAATTTTAATCTTTCAGAAAAAACTGCGGGAACACTAGATGCATCGGTTAGACAAAGACCCATAGCTTCAACAATGCAAGCCATAGTACTTGCAGTTCCCATGACTCCACAAGTTCCTGAGCTAGAAGATAATTTATTTTCAACTAGTTTGATTTTTTCTTTAGAAACTTCTCCAGATCTAAATTTAGACCAATATCTTCTACAGTCCGTACAAGCACCTAGTCTTTCATTTTCAAATTTATTAGTAATCATAGGTCCTGCCGGAAGAACTACGTAAGGTTTTCCTGCTGAAATAGCTCCCATAATCATAGCGGGTAATGTCTTGTCACAACCACCCAACAATACCACCACGTCAATTGGTTGAGCTCTAATCATTTCCTCTACATCCATCGACATTAAATTTCTAAACATCATACTGGTAGGTGAAAGATAAACTTCCCCTAAAGATATAACTGGGAAATCAACTCCTAAACATCCTTCAGAATCAATTCCTCTTTTTAAAGCTGTAATCATTTCTGGGAAATGTCTATGACAACTATTTAATCCGCTAGCTGTATTAATAATTCCCACTATAGGCTTGTCTAACGTTTTGTCTGTATAACCCATAGACTTTGCGAAAGATTTTCTTAAATAAGAAGAAAATTCAGGATCTCCATAGTTGGTTAGGCCACCCTTAATACCTTTTGCTTTAAATTTTTTTTTCATTAATTAATAAATCTTAAATTTTGTATATTTAGGAACTAAGTAATCTAAAATTCCTAAAGAACCACCTTCCCTACCAAATCCTGACTCTTTTACACCTCCAAAAGGCATTTCTGCTGCTGCTAACATCATATCATTAACTCCAACCATCCCAACTTCAAGATTTTCTGAAGCTAAATGTGCATTTTTTAAAGAAGATGTAAAAACATAACCAGCAAGACCAAAATTTACGCTATTCGCAATTTCAAAAGCCTCTTCTAATTCTGAAAATTTAACAATGGGAGCAACCGGACCAAAAGGTTCTACTGTCATAATGTTAGCATTGCTAGGAACATCGTTAATTACTGTTGGTTCATAAAAATAACCTTTATTGAAATCTTTACTTCTTTTTCCACCGGCTAATAATTTAGCGCCCTTGCCAACTGCATCTTGAACTAAATTATCGACATGTTCCAGGCCACGAATATTTGCCATAGGTCCAACATTAACTCCCTCATCTAGACCATTTCCTAATTTTAATTTTTTCGTATTTTCTACAAACTTTTCACAGTACTCATTGTAAACTTTATCCTGAACAATAAATCTTGTTGGAGAAATACAAACCTGTCCAGCATTTCTAAATTTAGTATTGGAAGAAGTAATGGCCGCAGCTGTTACGTCAGCATCATTCAAAACTAAAACTGGAGCATGACCTCCAAGCTCCATGGAAACTTTTTTAATTCCATCGGCCGCCATATGTAAAATTTCTTTTCCCACCTCGACCGAACCTGTAAGAGAAACTTTTTTTACAATAGGTGATTCAATTAAATATTTAGAAATAAAAGATGATTTTCCTGTTACAAAATTAACCACTCCATCTGGTAAACCCGCGTCTTTGCAAGCTTGTATCATATGCATACAAGTACCTGGCGTTTCGCTAGCTGGTTTAATAATAACAGAGCATCCTGCTGCTATAGCTGCCGCAACTTTTCTTGACGGCAAAAGAATAGGAAAGTTCCAGGCTGCAAATGCTGCCACAACACCAACCGGCTCGTATCGAACTTGCATTCTTACATCCTGTGTTCTTGGCTCAATAATTTGCCCATATATTCTTTTTGTTTCTTCTGAATACCAGTCAAATTGTTCAGCTGATCCCATAGTTTCCCCTTTTGCTTCCACCAAAGGTTTGCCTGTTTCGAGAGTCATTGTTTTTGCAATATCGTCTGCTCTCTCTCTAATGAGATCTGCAATTTTTTTTATTATTTTTGATCTCTCCCATGGAGAAGTTCTTTTCCATAGTTGAAATGATTTTTTTGCTGTATCGAGAGCCTGATCCAGATCCTCTTTAGTCGAAACTGGAATTTGTCCCAAAACTTCTTCATTAAAGGGATTAATAACATCAATTTTTTCTTTGGTATTGTTACTCCATTGACCGTTAATGAAATTACCTAATTTACTATACATAATTCTCCTTTAAATTTTTTGTTTAAAATATTTATCTTGAACATCTTCACACCAGTTACCTACATTCCATGATCCATAAGCTCCCATTCCTCCAAGCTCATGTGTTCCACTATATACAGGAACATGAATTACAGATAATCCTTTGTAATTAAATCCGTCCGTTAAAGCTTTATTTAGCTCATCTTTAGAGTATCCTCCAAAAAAACCTCTTACACCTTTTACAGAATTGGCCATAGAAACATAATCAACTTCCACACCATCATTTGTTTTGAATTCTTTATTATATTGAGCGTACTGCAATCCAGTAATAGCTGCCATACGCCTGTTGTCGAAAATAATGACCATCCCTTTTAATCCAAAATAGACTGCATCAATCAAGACTTGGGGATTCATCATGAAAGATCCATCTCCTACAAAACTAATTGGGTAGGTTGGCTTGTCTGCAATTGCAGAAGCAAGAATAGCGCTAGGAGAAAAACCCATATAAGAAGCACCCGTCTCTGTAAATGTTTGGTAAGGCAAATCATCTTCTACGATTTGAAAACCATTTGCCTGAACATCTCCCGCATCAAAAAACTTTATACAATTATTTTTTTTAGAAAAATCTGAAGCAACTTTAATAGCAACAGGTTGAGTCAGCAGCTCGCAATTAAAAGTCTCATCTTTTAATATTTGTTTGTTGTAAATTGATTGTTTAAATGCGCTCCATTTTTTTTTTTTTTGCACACAATCACTTAGCCATTTTTTTCTATTATCAGTTACGTTAGATTTATTTTTTTCTAACAATGGATTTAATAGATCTAAAATAACACCAATGTCACCATTCAATCCAAGGGTATTATTATAATGAAGCATATCAGCGAAATCTCCGTTAATATTAATTACTTGTTTCGCATTAGGATAACCCACTCCCGAACAGTCTGACTGACAAACTGATCTTGATCCAATCGAAATTAAAAGCTCTGCATTTTCCATGGCAAAATTTCCTGAAATAGAACCTTTGCTTCCACCCACATGCATATTATTAGAATGGGCATCAGGAAGCACTCCCAAACTTCCAGGTGACAAAACTACTGGGGCAGACAAGTTTTCAGATAATTTTGTAACTTGCTGGTGAAAATCTCTAGAGCCTCCACCAATTTTAATAACGATCTTATCTGTAGTTGTTATTAATTTTTGAAAGTCTTCTACATTTGTTTCCGAAATTTGGTTACTTAGCTGAATCTTTTTATCTGAAGGCAGAGTAACTAAATTTAAACCCTTAATAATTTTAGGTTGTGTATTGATAGGTAGTAGACAATAAAAAGGTCCAGCTTTGGTTGGGTTTTTTGTTTTCAAATAACCTCTTCTCATCCCTTCTCTTAATGCTTCAGGTGTATGAAATACGTAAGATTCTGACATTAAAGCTGTTATTTTTCCATACAGATCTTGTTCGTTCTTAGGAATCTGCTGCATATTAAACCCTTCTCCATAAGTCGTTTCATCACCATAAATATGGTAAACACCAACCCCATTAGAGCTAGCAGCTAAGGAACCAGCCATTGCTTGCAATCCTCCAGGGCCAATTGAAGTAACTACAGCAGGTATTTCTTTATACTGCCAGCTAAGAGCAGTAGCAGCATGAGCCATTTCTACTTCATTTTTGAAATTATATGTTTTGGTAACTCCATGCTCTTCATAAATTCTAAGCACTTCAGCAAAGTCTGTTGAACCGTGTCCAAAAATAGCAAAATATTTTCTAACTCCCTGTTTTAGCAACGCAAGTATTAAACCTTCTGACAAGCTTACATCCACATTAGAAGGCAATACTTTAGTGGTTAGACATTTTTCTAAATTATTATTATTTTCTGAAATAATTTTTGCTCTTTGTGCCACTTCTTGATTATTCATTACGCTACCTTTTTCATTAATTTGTTTCTTTTAATTTCAATCATTCGCTTTCTTACTTGAAGAACTATAGTGAGTACAATTAGTAGAAAGAAAAGAACACTCACTACAGAACTAAAAAAAATTACAGGACTTCCGTCAGAAAGAGACATTGCAGTTCTGTATTCGCTTTCTAAAGTTCTTCCAAGGACTAGTCCTAAAACTATTGGGGTGACTGGCAATTTAATTCTATTGAAAAAATAACCCAACAATCCCATTATAATCATCACATTTACATCTAAAAATGAGCTTCTAATTGCATACGCTCCCACCACTACCATCACTAAAATACCACAAGCCAAATGATGAGGCTTGACCGCTAAAATTTTTACGATGTGTTTTATAAAATTAACTTGAAGAATAAATACAACTATGTAGGCAACAAATATTGCCATATATATGGCATATACTTGGGGCGCATTTTCGATAAAAAGCATAGGGCCTGGAACTAGGCCATGAATTAACAAACCACCCAAAATAATAGCAGTAGCTGGATCCCCAGGAATACCTAGAGACAATAAAGGAACCATTGCTCCCCCTGTCACAGCGTTGTTAGCTGTCTCTGGCGCAACAATTCCTGCTAAATTTCCTTTACCAAATTTTTCTTTCTCAATAGGATCTTTTTCTGAATTTTTTGCATTTGAATAAGCCAAGAATGCTGCAATAGGCCCTCCCGATCCTGGTATTGCTCCAATTGAAACACCTAATCCGGTACATCTTAAAATTAAATTAAAATATTTTTTAAAAAAATTAAATCCTGGTAATTTTGTTTTTATTTCTCCAATATCAAAATTCACTTTATCTTCTTTGTTTAATCTTGAATTAAAAACTTCTAAAATATGTGGAACAGCAAATAAACCGATCATTGCAACCAATAAATTTACTCCTTGCAACATTTGGACATTTCCAAATGTAAATCTTTCAACTCCCTCAATGTCGTCAATACCTATAGTCATAAGCATTAATCCTAATACTCCTGCAACCAAACCTCTAAAAAGAGACCTTTCGGATAAGCCACAAATGGTTGAAAAACCAAATAAAACTAACATAAAAATTTCAGCTGGACCAAATCTGATTGCAAATGTTGATATAAAATCAACTAGCAAAACCATAATAATTAAACTAACTAGGCCTCCAACTGTTGATACTACTACTGCAGTTCCAAGGGCTACACTTGCCTCACCTTTTTTAGTCAATGCATAACCATCAGCGACCGTTGCTGCTGCAGAAGGAGTTCCTGGTATTCCTATTAATATTGCAGAAATTGATCCACCAGTCATGCCTCCTATATAAGTTGCTAATAAAAGTGAAATTCCAGTAACAGGTTGCATCGTGAAAGTGAAAGGCAACATTAAAGCAAGTGCCATAGAATAAGTAAGTCCAGGTATAGCTCCAAAAACTATTCCTGCAAAAGATCCAATACAGATAGCTATCATGACTTCAAAAGAAGACATCAGAACCAAAGCTGCTGAAATACTTTCTATCATTTATATAATTAAAATAATGTGCCTTTTGGCAAGTTGGAATTTAGTAAGATTATAAAAACGACGTAAATTGTTCCAGTCATACAAACTGGAAATAAAAAGTTTATCTTCCAACCCTTCTCGTTCAAAACAAATCTAGTTAGAAGAAAAATAGCAACTGGTGTTGAAATCAAAAAACCGAAAAGTTCTAAAAAAAATGCATACACTAAAAAAAAAATTACACAGATTGTAATATTTTTAAATTCATTATCAAAAATACCCTGTATTGCATCTTTAGGTTTAAAGCCTAACTTAGCTTGGTATAGGAAAATAAATCCTAATATAGCCATACAACAACCAAGAAAAAAAGGAACCGTTCTTGGAGTGTTTGCATAAGTTCCTATATCTCCTTCTATAGTAAGAAAAACTAATGCAATCCATATAATGGAAAAAGCAAGTACACCCGAACCAAGGGCTAAATAAAACTTGCTTTTTTCCATAATAATTTACCTAGTGATTATTTCTTAGACAAGCCAAGTTTACTCATTAGGTTTTTGATTTTTTTATCATCTTTCGCAATTTTTTTACTAAACTTACTTGCGCTTAGATAATTGATTGTAAAACCAATTTTTTTAGAGGCTGCTTTAAACTCTGCACTCTCAGCATATTTTTTTGCAGCTGATTCTAAAGCTTTAATATGAGCTTTAGGAGTTCCTTTTTTAGCAGCAAGTCCTCTCCACATAACTATATCTACTTTTTTGTATCCAAGCTCTTTCATTGTTGGAATATTATTGTCAGAGGCAATTCTTTTTGGACTAGTTACTGCTAGCATTTTTAATTGACCGGCTTTATGAAAAGATCTGAATTGACCAGGCCACTGAACAGCAGCATCAATTCTACCAGCTAATAATTCTGCTGGAGCTTTTCCTTTTCCATAAGGGATGTACTTAACTTTTACTCCCATAGCATCAAAAACTATCGCTGAAGTTAAATGAGTGAAAGATCCTTTTCCACTAATTCCAACTTTAACTTTTCCAGGATTTTTCTTTGCATACGCAGCTAGCTCTTTAATAGAACCAAATGTTCCAGATTTAACAGCTAAAACAGGAACTTCTGTTGTCATACCTGCAATTGGAGCAAACGCTTTATAATTAAAAGAAGTTCTTCCTTTGTAGTGAGATGTGCTTACTGAGTTTGAATTCCAAACAATATCATAACCAGTTGCTGGTCTTGATTGAATATATTTATATCCAACAGCACCACCACCACCAGTTCTTGATACAGGAACAACATTTGCTCCCAGATTTTTCTCAAGTCCTTTAGCAACTAACTGGCCAACACTTTTAGCCGTTCCACCAAATAATACTGTCATTTCGACATATTTAGATGGGAACTTATCAGCAGCAAAAGAATTAGATCCCAATAATAATGACATAGCCACTAGTATTGAGCTTATTTTTTTTACTATTTTCATTTTAGTCTCCCCCTTGTTTGTTTAGTTTTGAAAAAGCTAATTAATAGCCATTCCATTTGACTTCCGTTTTTTTTCATCCAAAGCCCTCAAGATTTTTTCAGGTGTAGCCGGCAAAGATTGAATCCTAACACCGACAGCATCATAAATAGCATTCATAATAGCTGGGCATGTAGGAACCATAGCTGGTTCTCCTATACCTTTAGCACCAAGTGGACTTAATGGATCTGGATCTTCAACAATTTTGGTTGTAACTTTTGGAACATCTAGTGATGTTGGTAAAATATATTTTGCAAAACTTCCTGTAGTAGTGTGGCCTTCTACTTGCTGATAGTCCTCCATAAGAGCCTGGCCTACAGCCTGAACTACGCCACCTTCAATTTGACCTTCAACACCTTTTGGGTTAATCGCTTTTCCTACATCGTGACATGCCCAGATTCCTAATATCTGAACTTCACCTGTTGCAGTATCAACTTCTACTTCTGCTACTTGGCCACCAAACACATATGCTTGCCATGGACTTCCAGAACCATCTACAGGATCTAGTGGGGTGTTATGAGCTGTATAGTTTCCACTTCCAACGGGAATAACTCCATATTTTTTTTTACAAATATGAATAGCTTCTGACATTGGCATTTTATAATTTGTACCATTAGCCCAGATTTCTCCATCATGAGCTTGCAATGTTTCTTTTTCTACATTCCATTCTTTTGCAATTTCATTAAACAACTTGTCTTTTGAATCTCTACACGCCATAGCAACAGCATTACCAATCATGTATGTTTGCCTGGTAGCTCCTGCATGCGCTGCTTCTGGACTTCTAGAAGTGTCATTGTCTCCGATGTGTACCAACTCTGGTTTGACGCCCAATTCCTCTGCAGCCACTTGGGCTAGAACAGTTAGTATTCCTTCTCCAATTTCAGTAACTCCAGTAACAACTTTTGCTGTACCCCCATCATCTATTTCAGCCCAAGCTCCAGCCTGATCCATTGCAGCAGTTCTTGAAATTCCATACCAAGAGGCCGCCATTCCTCTTCCTCTTTTTTTAGTTAAACTCATTATTTAACTCCCCCGCTAGCTTCTGATTTTTCATTTAATCTAGCACCTAAAAAACAAGAATCTCTATTATCGTTACTGTTCAAATCTTTTCTACTAGCTCCTCTAGAGTTAGGGGTTCCTTTTTCCCAACTCGCTAAACTTTCTAGCTCATTTAAAACAGTTCCTATACTTGCTGAATTTAACTCTTGTTTCGTATGAGTTAAATCACCAGCGACAAACATGTTTTTTCTTCTTAGTTCAAAAGGGTCCATTTTTAATTTTTCAGCACAAATATCTAAAATAGATTCTGTTGCAAATTCAGTTTGCAGAGCACCAAAACTTCTGAAAGCACCACTTGGAGTGTTGTTTGTATAAACTCCAACTGTATCCATTTGCAAATTATCTATTTGGTAAGGACCTGCTCCTAAAATAGCAGCTTTTCTCATAACCCCTTCTGTGGAACATCCATAAGCACCACCGTCGGCAATCATTTTAATTTGAACTGCTGTTATTTTTCCATCCTTTGTAATCCCAATTTTGTAATTGGTTCTACTAGGATGTCTCTTTGCAGTAGAGGTAATATCCTCTTCTCTAGTCATAACATAACGAACTGGCAATCTAGTTTTCATTGCACATAACGCCAACATACCTTGATAAATCATATCTTCTTTTCCACCGAAACCACCTCCGACTGGAGACATAATAAATCTTACTTTATTAATGGGAAGATCCATAATTTTAGACATCATGTGTCTATGGTGGGTAATATTTTGACTTGGAGAAACAATGACTAATGATCCATCCGAATCTACATAGCTCAATCCAGCCATGGGTTCTAAATAAGCGTGTTCAACAGGCTGTGTAGCAAATTTTTCTTCTACAATTAAATCTGCTTTTGCAAAACCTTCTTCAATATTTCCTTTTCTAATAGGGATGTGTTTTACTAAATTAGTTTTGTAATGCTCATGGACTAAAATTTCATCTTTCAAAGCTTCTTCAGGATCATATAATGCAGGAAGATCTTCATACTCAATTTCAATTTTACCAACAGCTTCTTTTGCAGCTTCCAAAGTATCTGCTGCAACTGCCGCAATTGCTTCACCAACATACCTTACTCTTTCTTTTGCAAGCACTGGCTGATCTTCAATGAATACTCCAAAATTATCTATTCCGGGAACATCATCACAAGTAATAATTGCCTCCACCCCACTCACTGCTTTTGCTTTACTAAGATCAAGTTTTTTTATTTTTGCATGAGGTCTAGAACTTCTAAAAACTTGCATATAAAGCATGTTTGTCATTTTCATATCAGCAGCATATTTTAATCTTCCGGTAACTTTTCCAGGAGCATCAATTCTTTTAACATTAGCACCTAAATAAGACGCTTCTGGCTTGGAATATTCTTCAAGAGCTTTGGGGTCTAGTTTTCCTGAAATGACATCTCTAGCCAATTCTACGGCATCAAAAATTTTCTGGTATCCAGTGCATCTACAAATATTTCCACCCATTTCTTCTTTAATTTCTTCAATATCTGCCTTTGGGTTATTTCTTAAAGTGGAAGTAGCAGCCATAACCATGCCAGGAATACAAAAACCACACTGACTGGCGCCTGTTAGAAAAAATGCTTTTTGTAAAGTTGATAGATTATCTGGTGTACCTTGATGCTCTACCGTTTCTATTTTTTTCCCAAAGGCTTTGGCAACTGGCATCAAACAACTCTTTACTAACTTTCCATCTACAAAAACTGAACAAGTTCCACATTCACCTGCACCACAACCTTCTTTAGAGCCAGTTAAATCAAGATCTTCTCTGAGGAAATCTAATAAACGATAATGAGAATTTACCTCTTTATTTATTTTACGACCATTAACTTCTAAATTAATTTTTAACTTATGCATGAACCTCTTCAAGTTTTTTTATTTTATCATTATTGAAATAATTTTCTTTTATAATAATTTTATCTGAGACTGACTTGATAATTGCTCTAATAATAAAGTTTTGCAAAACTTCTTTTCTATACTCTAGGCGGCTTCTTGCATTAATAACATCTAAGTCAAGAACCGAAGCTTCTAAAATATTTTGTTCGTTAATTTCCTTTCCCTGAAGAAACTTTTCTGTTTTTTCTAGTCGACAAGGTATTTCCCTAACACCGGCTACAGCAACGCGAACATCATCAAATAATTTTCCAGAACTATCTGTTCTAGCGACACAACTTACACAGACTGTAGAAATTACTAGCGATCTTCTGTGCCCAACTTTTTCAAAACTAGCTCCGTAGCCTCTTGTATTATCCATTTCCAATGCAGCTAAAATTTCATTGTCCTGCAAATCAACCTTGTTTCTCCCTAGAATAAATTTATCTAAGCTAACTCTTCTTTCGTAAATATTTTTATCTTTTCTGCCCATGATAATCATTTGTGCATTCAAAGTTAAAAAAGCAGGACATCCATCCCCTGCTGGTGATGCGTTAACAATATTTCCTCCAATAGTAGCTTGTTCTCTTATTTGATCATCAGCAAACCAAACTGAAACTTGCGGTAAAATTTTAATGTCTTTTCTTATTTGAGGATCTTTAAAAAGTTTTTGAAAAGTTGTTGTTGCACTAATTTTAATTTTATCTTCTTTAATTTCAAATAAGTCTAACTCTTTAATGTTAGTAATATCTATCACGTTTTGAATATAAACATTACCCGCTCTTCCCTCTCTTGCCCAAGGCAAGACATCCGTACAACCAGCAAGAATACGATAATCTTTTACTTCCAAGAGTAAGTCGAAATACTCTTGTAAACTTTTAGGAATAAAATAATTATCGTATCGAAGCATAATTTTTTTAGATTAATCTTTCGTCGTTTCTAACAACTACTTTGATTGCATCTTCAATTCTTTCTTTTGTATATTTAAGACCAGTTTGAAGGTCTTTCATAGCGAAAGTGTGAGTATGAATTAGCTTTGCATCAAAGCGTTTTTTAGACATTAAAGACATTGCACGATGACACGCAGATTTTCCTTCCCCTCTAGTTGCGTAGATATAGGCATTATTTCTAACTAGGTTAGCTATATCAACTTCCACTGGTTTCGATGGAAATGCTGCCAATCCAATTTTTCCACCTCTTCTAATCATAGCAGAAGCATCATTCACAGCGTTAGGAGCTCCCGAACAATCTAGGACATAGTGTGCTCCAATTCCATCTGTAAGCTCTCTGACAACTTTAACAGCATCATCATTTTTTACATTAATGACGTGAGACGCTCCAAGCTTTGTTCCAATTTCTAATCTATTGTCTCTTGTTCCGGTTAAAATAACATCCGCCCCTAGTGCTGAAGCAACTCCTACCGCGCATAAACCAATTGGTCCTGGTCCCATGACTACCATAGTCTGTCCTGCAAAAAGACCTCCCATAACATCAAGAGTATACATGCTAGTTCCAGCTGTTACTGCTAAAGTCGCTTCTTCATCTGACATATCGTCAGGAACTTTTACTAAAGTTCTTGTTCTATTAGTCATGTATTCAGCAAAAGCTCCATCTGTTGTGAAGCCGTTTGCTTTATGTCCTTTAGAAGCGAATCCGTAATTTAGACAAGAAGTATACCATCCTTTTACACACATTTCACAACGTCCACATCCAGCATGAATCTCAACTGCTACCCTATCCCCAATTTTAAAATCATCTACTGCCGCACCTAGCTTTACAACTCTTCCCATTGCTTCATGGCCAGGGGAATAATTTTTATTAAATGGAGCCTGTCCTTCAATTTGAGCTGGCTTTCCGTGACTAATAATTTCTAAGTCAGTTGCACAAATAGCAACTGCATCTATTTTTAATAGTACCTCGTCCTCTTTAGGCTCAGGTACTGGCTTTTTTTTAATTTCAATATTATCTGGATCGTTTAATACCCAAGCTCCCATCTCTTTTGGAATTTCTAAATTATGTCCCATCATATTATCGTCTTTAGGCTGCATACTGTCTATCTCCCTTTAGTTTAATTGTTTTTTTTGTTTTAAAATACTTACCAACCTCTAATGATGCTTGGTAAGTAGAATTCTTAATTATTTTTAAATATTTTTTGTCTTGTAAAATTTTATATTTTGGAGAAGAGCAACTTATAGAAGCTACTGGCTCATGGTACTGATTAAAAACTGGATAGCCAACACAATAAACGCCTTCTTGAAACTCCTCATCGTCAACAGAAAATCCATTTTTTTTAATTTTACTAAGTTCAGTTACTAGTGCTGATTTATTAATAATTGTCTTACTAGTAAACTCTTGTCTATTTTTTTTTAATACCTTCTCTTGATATTGCGGATTCATATTTGCCAAAATTGCCTTTCCAGAAGCTGTTGCATGGAAAGCATGATCTTTATTTAAAAAACCATGATCCACTCTTACCGGATGAGTAGACTCAATCATTTTTAGAGTAATTAATCTAGTTCCTTCAAACCCAGCAAGGTGTACGGCTTCACCTGTAATTAGGTTAATTTTTTTTATATGTTCAAAAGCAAAATTAATGAATTCAGAATTGTCGGTTGTTGATAACTGGCTAATTTGTTTAATTTTAGAACCTATGAAATATTTTTTTGTTTTAAGATCTTGATATAAATATCCCTTCGAGCAAATTGTTGCCAGCATATGATGTGCTGCAGATTTTTTAAACCCTAACTCTCCACATACATCTTTTAATGACAGGCCATTTTTAGAGTTGGAACTAACAAAATAGTCGATTGTAGATAGTGTTTTCTCAATAGATTTTACAGACACAACAATTATTCTCCCCCCCGAGGAAATTTAATCTACGATACATAAAAAGCTAAAATTTGTCAATGAAAAATATAGGTTTAACAATAATAAACTTTATGTATTTGAAATTTGTAATAAAATTAAATCTCTGGTTGAATATAAAGATTATTTACTTAATCCAAAATAAAATAACTATTAAAATCAACATTGAAGCCATTAAATAGTTAAAAAATATTACAGAACGTTTGCCACTTAACAATGTACGTAAATATTTTCCAAAAATTGCCCAAGTTGAAATAGATAAAAAAGCAAAAAACAAAGTGCTAAAAATTACTACAAGCGTATCTCTAAAAAAAAATTCTCCAATACTAACAAATTGTGAAACTACGATAGTCGCCGTGACTACACCTTTAGGATTGATAAATTGAAAAAAATACGAGCCCAAAAAAGTCATAGGCTTTTGAATTTCTTTTTCTTCGACGGTTTGTGATTGAACCAAAGTGTAAGCTAAATAAATAAGGAAAATTGATCCTAAAATTTCAATAATTTTTTGAAAAATAGGAAATTTATTAAATAAAATTATTAATCCAAAATTAACAACTAAGACTAAGGATGGCCATCCAAATGTTACTCCTAAAATATGTGGAAAAGTTCTTCTGTAACCAAAATTGAATCCAGAATAAGAAGCTATGATATTGTTTGGACCAGGTGTAAAGTTTCCAACAAATAGTAATATTAACAAAGGAATAAAGGAGGGGTATGATAAAATGCTAAAAAGAGAAATATTCATAAAAAGATCGTAAAGCAATAACAATAAGAAAAAATCCAAAAATTTTACTTAATAAACTTTTGTCAATGCGGTGGACTAATCTAGCTCCAATTGGTGCTACTATCATTGTAACCGGGACAAACACTAAAAACCCAGGTAAGTTAACATACCCTAAACTTAAAGGGGCATTTACTGTGTCAAAAAATACTCCACTAAAAGACATGCTCATTGCTCCAAAAAATGCTACTAAAAATCCCAAAGCTGAAGCTGTACCAATTGCAATTTTAATTGGGTACCCAAATAGTCTCATAGCTGGTACCCCCAAAGATCCAGCCCCAATACCTAAAGGTACAGAAAAAAAACCCAATCCAACTCCAATAATAACTTTAAAAACTTGTGATATTGGTTTTGGATTATTGCCAACTTTTTCTCTAAAAAAAATAAAAAATAAACCGACCAAAAAAGCAAAGAAAGAAAAAAACAATATTAAAGGAGGTGTTTTTAAATTAGATGCTAAAATTGTTCCTAGAGCTACGCCTAGGACAATAAAAATACCGAAAGATTTTATTAATTTAAAATCGACTGCATTAAATTTCATATGAGTCTTGGCTGACATAATTGAAGTTGGAATAATAATTGCCAATGAAGTTCCTAAAGCTAAGTGCATTCTAGTTGCAATATCAAAATCCATAACTGTAAAGGCATAGTATAAAGCTGGAACCATAATAATACCGCCTCCGACTCCTAATAAACCAGCAATAAATCCTGAAATAGAAGCTGCAATTACTAAAATAATTATTAGGTTAGTTAGTTCAGATGGATTTAAAACAGCAAACATTTTTTTTCTAAATTATCATTACTATGAATTAAAATTTTTAATATAAAAAAAATTAAATAACTCTAACCTTTAAATTAGGTAAGTTTTGCACTAACCCCTCTAAAATGTCCCCTTTTTTAACTGCTCCAACTCCCGCGGGAGTTCCTGTCATAATTAGATCTCCAGCTTGTAATTTATAAAATTGAGATAAATGTGAGATCATTTCAGGTATCTTCCAAATCATCATATTAAGATCTCCTTGTTGCTTAATTATATCATTCACTTTTAAAACAATAGATCCGCTTTCCATTGTTCCCGACTTTTCTATAAGACTTAATTCTCCCATGGGAGCAGAATGTTCAAATGCTTTTCCAATTTCCCAGGGTCTTCCTTTTTTTTTTGCCTGACCTTGCAAATCTCTTCTGGTCATATCTAAGCCAACTCCAAATCCCAACACATGCTTATAAGATTCTGATAAAGAAATATCAGATCCACCGCTCTTAAGCGCAACCACTAACTCTATTTCATGATGAACATCGGAGGTTTGTGGAGGATATGGAAAATTACCTGAAGTATCTACGTTATCTGCATTTTTTTGAAAAAAAAAGGGATCTTCTTTATTGGGATCAAAGCCCATTTCAATTGCATGATCTGCATAGTTTCTTCCAATGCAATAAATTCTTCTAACAGGAAATTGCTGAGAAGAATCTTTAATAGGAATTAAAGTTAATTTTGGCTCAGGTATAATTAAACTATTCATGAAACTGCCATTTTTTCTTTTTCATTATTCTGAACAATATCCAATATATGATTTACCTTTTGGAAATCAGAATCTCTTGCCATCATATTATTAGATAAATAACGTTTCCATTTAGTAGATCCTTTTTGACCATGGTACAAACCCACTGTGTGCCTCATTATCTGATTAACTCGTGTTCCCTTTTGAATCTCATTAGAGACATATTTTACTACTTCTTCTACAATTTGAGCTCTCGTTAAAACATCTGAATTGTTAAAAATTTCTCGCTCTATATCAACCAAAAAATATGGTGACTGATAAATTTTTCTTCCGATCATAACCCCATCCACATGTAATAAATGTTCTTTAATTTCAGGGCATTGAGTAATCCCACCATTAATAATAATTTCCAAATTAGGATTTTCTTTCTTAATCTGGTTCACCATTGGATAATTTAATTTAGGGATATTAAGGTTTTCTTTAGGGGATAATCCTTTTAGTATTGCTTTTCGCGCATGCAAAATAATAGTCTTACATCCAGCATTGGACATTTTATTTACAAAAGAGTTTAAATAATCAAACTCCTCCACATCATCGTAACCAATTCTTGTTTTTGCTGTTACGGGAATCTTGCAGGCGTTCACCATGGAATCGATGCATTCCGCAACTAATTCAGGTTCTTTAATTAAACAGGCGCCAAATTGATTTTTTTGTACTTTTTTACTAGGACAGCCAAGATTAATATTAATTTCATCATAACCCATATCTTCGGCAATCTTAGCAACTTCAGCTAAATCTTTCTTGTTAGATCCTCCGACCTGAAGTGCCAAAGGCTTTTCAAAATTATTAAACCCTAATACTTTTTCACGATCTCCATTTAAAGCAGCTCCAGTTGATATCATTTCCGTATAAAGAAGAACGTTTTTGCTGATCAGCCGCAAAAAATAACGATCATGTCTATCCGTGCAGTCCATCATGGGAGCAACGGAAATAGTTCTGTTAATCTTAGACATATTTTTTAATTTTATCCGAGTAAGAAATAATTTTTTTATTAGTAAAGTCTTCATGAATTTTTTCTAACTTATTTAAATGATAGATATAATTCACCATAATTCCAAAAGATTCTTGATATCCATAATCGGATATATTTCCATTGATGATTACATCTTCAATGCTTGCTCCGTTTCCAAGGTGAAATCTTGAGACTGAATTTAAAGGATTCTCATTATTTTTTTCATTAATTAAATAGTGTACAACTATTTTTTTTATAGCTTCTTTTTCTTCTATAATTCTTTGATCTCCTAACTTTATTGTATCTGATTTTAGAAAAGAAATTTTTTCAATATCGTAATTTTTCAAAATATTTACCAATTTGTCATCGCCTAAATCTTTAAACCAATCTACAAACCCAGGTAAGGGAGACAAAGTACCAAAATTTTTAATATTAGGATTTTCAGATTGGATTTCATAAACAACCCTCTTTATCAAAAAATTACCCAAGGTTACTCTCATCAATCCTTCCTGGCAGTTACTAATAGAATAAAAAGTTGCAGTATTATATTTTTCAAAATTTCCACTAATGGGCTTCATGATACTTTGTATTGACTTTCCAAGACCATTTCCAAAAGCCACTTGAACAAAAATCAAAGGCTCATCTGCGAGAACAGGATGAAAGTATGCAAAAAACCTTCTGTCTTCTTGTAGTCTTCTTTTTAAATCATTCATGTCTAAAATTTTATGAACTTTTTCATATTGAATTATTTTTTCCAAAATAATGGCTTTAGTTTCCCAGGTAATTCGTTCCAATCTTAAAAAACCAGGATTGAACCAAGACTTAAACAAATGTCTCATGTCTTGATCAAAATCTTCTAGTTCTGAATTCGTTTTGGTAAACTCAATTAAATCTTCGCGCATTGACACCAGTACGGATGTTCCGTCTGGAGCCATATTCATTCTACGAATAAGCTCTTGTCTATTACCTTCAATGGCATTTCCTAAATTATCCAGATTAAATTTTTTTTTATCTTTTAGATAAACAGATATTTCATCATCAATCGATTCTAAATTTGGCTTAAATTTTTCATTAATTGTTAAAAAGAAATTTAATTTTTCTTCTTTATCTAAAATTTTATAAATTTCACTAATTTCTCTTGCGATTGCAATTCCTGAGGCTGTTCCTTTGTATGAAATAAGATCATCACAGAGTTGCACTAAAGTTGCTAAATCTCTCTTTTCAGAAAACTTTTTTCCTAATATGCCTTTTCCAACATCGGCAATGGAGCTTATTATTTTTTTAAAATCCAGCATCTTTTCCCATAAGTTTGTCTGGTAACCATGTAACAATCTCTGGAAAAATACACAATATCAAGATGCAAAGAATCATCATTCCTATAAAGGGAATAGATCCTTTTAATATTTCGCCCAAACTGACATCGGGCGTAATTCCTTTAATTATATATAAATTAAGTCCTACTGGAGGAGTAATTAAACCTATCTCCATATTGATAGTAAATACAATTGCGAACCAATAAGGGTCAAATCCAAAGTCAGTAAGGATTGGTAATAAAATTGATGATGTCATAACGATCACCGCAACAGGTGGCAAAAAGAAACCGCAAACTAGTAAAAAAATATTGATATAAAAAAATAGTAGCCACTTATTTAACCCCATATCTACTACCACCTGGGCAATGGATTGGGTTACGTACAAAGTGGAAAGGCTAAAAGCAAAAATATATGAGGCTGCAATGATAAACATAATCATTACACTTTCTTTCATTGAAATTTTTACAATGTCCCATATTTTTTTAGGTTGATAGATTTTGTAAACTACAGCAATCATTACAAAGACAAGAAAAGCTCCAACACCTGAGGCTTCTGAAGGTGTGGCAACTCCACCATAAAGAACATAAAGAACACCCGCAACAATAGCTAGAAAAGGTAAAATTCTAGGTAGTACTTCAAACTTTTCTTTTAAGGTAGGAGGTATTCTTGCTTTTAGGCGAGCTGCAGAATCTTTGTCTATATAATATGCGTGTATATACGCCCAAAGCATAAATAAAAATGCAAGTAGCAACCCTGGAATTACTCCTGCTAAAAATAATCTTCCAATAGATGTTCCCGTTGCAAGACCATAAACAATTAAGACGATACTGGGAGGAATCAATACACCAAGAGTTCCTCCTGCCGCGATACATCCTGTAGCAAGTCTAGCTGAATACCCTCTTTGTCTCATTTCAGGAATTCCCATAGTTCCAATTGCAGCACAAGTTGCAGGACTTGAACCACTAAGAGCAGCAAAAACTGCACATGCACCAATATTTGAAATTACCAATCCACCTGGCAATCTCCATAGCCATCTATCTAAACCCGTATAAAGATCTTTACCCGCAGGCGAATGGGCTACTGCCATACCCATTAAAATAAACATTGGTATAGAAAGTAAAACAAAAGAATTTATTCCAGAATAAAATGTTTCTGCATACACTTCAATAATTTGCACCCCTTCAGCAGCAACTAAAAAAATTAAAGAAATAACACATAATCCAAAAGCAATTGGAATTCCTGAGAATAAAATCATCACAGTAAATATTCCTACAATGGCTCCTAATGTTAATGGGTCCATATTTTCAATCATGTACTTAGATCCTTTAGCTTTCTACCAAGTTTTAAAAGCTCTCCGACATAAGCCATGGTCATGAGCATTGCTCCAATCAGCATTGATGAATAAGGTATCCACAATGGAGGGCCCCAGACAGTTCCTGTATCGTAATTTTTAAGAAAGGCTTCCGAAACAATCTCGTAAGAAACATAAAGCAAAACTAAAAAAAATATTAAACAAAGCATAGAGGTAAAAATTTTTAAAATTGTAACTCCTTTTTCGCTTAAAAAAGTGTAAAAATAGTCCATATTTACATGGCCATTTTCCGCAAAAACATAAGCACTACCAATAAAAGTAGAGGCAACAAGTAAGTGTGTGACAAGCTCTGGTTGCCAGGTTATAGCATTTCCAAATATATATCTTTCAAATACTAACTCTGTAACAATAATAATAGATAGCATGATGCTAGCGGCTGCAAATACTCCACAAGCAGTAGCGATTTTTTTCGTAATTTCTAAGTATTTATCAATCATACAAAAAAATACCCCTGTCTTTCAAAGAGCAGGGGTATTAATTTCAATTATTTATTTAACTGCTAATGCTTGATCAATTAATTTTTGACCATTTGGTACTTTAGCAACAAACTTAGCAAACGAAGATTTTTTTGCTAATGCTACCCAAGCTGCATGATCTGCTTTAGTCATGTAAGCTAGTTTAACACCTGCGCTCTTGTAAGCTTTTTCCATATCTGAGTCTAATTTAGCAGCTGATTTTGTCATAAATTTTTCAGCTTTTTTTCCAGCTTTCATTAATGCTTTTTGTTGTTTTGCATTTAATGAATTAAAAGATTTTTTAGACATTAGAATTGGCTCATACATAAACCACAACCCATATTTTCCTGGAGGTGTAGCGCACTTAACTTGTTCGTAAATTCTGTATGATACAAAACTTCCAGAACTTGTGTTTGCTCCATCCAGTACTCCAGTTTGAAGACCATTGTAAATAGCTGAAGATGGCATTGATTGAATACCAGCTCCTGCAGCTTCTAACATTTGGTTAAATGCTTTTCCTGCAGCTCTAAATACTTGTCCTTTAACTGTACTAGGGTCTGTGATGCAATTTTTTTTAGAAACAAATCCACCAGCTAACCAGGCATCTGATAACACGATAACACCAGCGTCATCCATAATTGCTCTGATAGTGTCCATGAAAGGAGACTTGTTAACTGCTAATGCATGTTTATGATTTTTCACAATACCAGGCATCAAAGTAATATCAAATTCTGGGTGAAATTTAGCAGCATATGCTAAAGGGAAAGCTGCAATATCAAGCTGTCCAGTAGTCATTGGTTTCCACTGCTCTTTTGGTTTGTATAAGGACTTAGCTGGATAAACTCTAACATCTATACCAACATTTGCTTTTTTCATTTCATCAGCAATGATTTGCACCATTTCATGACGAGCGTCATACTTGCCTGTTTTTGCATTCTTTGTTCCTGGCCATTGGTGACTGGCTTTTAGCGTTTTCGCAAAAGACATTCCCGCAGACGTGAAAAGAAATACCACTGTACTTAGAAGTACTATTAGTTTTTTCATTTTATTCCCCTGTTTGTTAAATTAAAAAGCGAAACTTAACTGATTAATCTCTAATTTAAAACATCTTATTTCACTATAAATTTTAACAATTTGAGTATAAAAGAAAAAAAATGAATAATGGACCCTTAAAAGGATTGTTAGTTTTAGACCTAACCAGAGTGCTGGCCGGTCCTTATTCAACAATGGTTTTGTCGGATCTTGGAGCAAGAGTAATCAAAGTAGAGGCTCCTGGGGTTGGAGATGATTCAAGAAAATTTGGTCCTTTTATAGAAGGGCAATCGGCGTACTTCATGTCTTTAAATAGAGGAAAGGAAAGTATCGCTCTAAATCTAAAGAATGAAGATGATAAAAAGATTTTTGAAAAAATTTTAGCTAAAGCAGACGTTCTTGTTGAGAACTTTAAACCCGGAACCTTAGAGAAATGGGGATACGGCTGGAATGATTTAAAAGACAAATATCCAAAACTTATTTATGCATCCGCATCTGGATTTGGCCAGACAGGTCCCATGAAAGAAGTTCCTGCCTATGACATGGTGGTTCAGGGAATGGGTGGTCTTATGAGTGTTACAGGTCAACCAAACAGTGAACCAACTAGGGTGGGAACTTCGATTGGAGATATTACTGCTGGGTTGTTTACTGCCATTGGAGTCAATGCTGCATTATTCGACCGAACCAAAACTGGCAAAGGGACTCACATAGATGTCTCTATGTTAGATTGTCAAATTGCCATATTGGAAAATGCAATTGCAAGATATTTATCAAAGGGAGAAATTCCTCAGCCAATGGGATCGCGTCATCCATCTATTGCTCCTTTTGAAGCATTCAAAACTAAAGATAGCTACATCATTATTGCAGCTGGCAATGAAAAGTTATTTCAAGGAATGTGTGAAGTGTTAAATTGCGACTGTCACAAACAGGACAACTTTAAGGATAACCAATCTAGAAATAAAAATATCGATGAGTTGAAAGTAATTATAGAATCTAAATTAAAAGACAAAACAACAGAAGAATGGGTTGCGGTATTTACTGAAAAGAAAATTCCATGCGGACCTATTTATAATATTAAAGAGGCAATAGAAAATCCTCAAATTGAATTTAGGAATATGATCGTAAGCGCTAATCACAATAAAATTGGAAAATTTAAAATGGCAGGTAATCCAATTAAAATGTCGAATTATGATGACAAATCAACTCGAGGCGAAATTCCTGACCTTGATCAGCACCGCGATAAAATTTTAAAAGAATTTGAGTAATAGATTATTCTGAAGGTTTTTCTGAAGGTTTTTCTTCAGCCGTTTGGTCTACAATATCTTCCGACGCATCTTCGCTATCGTCCGCATCTTCATCTACAGCTGCAGAAGCTACAGGAACTTTTCTTGATCTCTTAGATGGTAAAATCGCTTGTCCAGATTTAGAAACTTCTCCTTTGTAAATTGATTCAAAAGAGTCTCCTTCTGGAGCATCAAAATCTTCTTGAACAGTTGCATCTTCAGGATGATCTCTAGCACGATCAATCGTGGCATTAGTTAAGTTTTCAATATCAACTTTTTTATCGCCAATTTCTCTAAGTGAAATTACAGTTTTTTTATCATTATCTTCATCCACCAAAGGCTTATCCCCCGCACTAATTTGCAAAGTTCTTTCTTTAGCTAAGATGATTAAATCATACTGATTATCGACTTGCTCTAAACAATCTTCTACTGTTACACGTGCCATAAGTTGTGGGTCTTCTAATGACTTTAGACTTTAAAATCAAGCAATTTTTACGGGTTTGTAGTCTCTAAATTTAACCAATAACAAGAGATTAGCGAAGAGCAGATAACCAAGCATCATACTGAATATTTGATTAATGCTGAATTGATGATCAATCGAATAACCAAATAATGCAGGAGCAATGGCAGTTGAGAATACAAAAAAGGAAACGGTAATCGATCTAATTCCACCTAAATATTTAGTTCCATAAATCTCAGACCAAGTAGAGGTAAGCAACACAGCTGAAGTTCCATTGGTCATTGCAATTAATATCATCATTACCAAGGGTGTAAAAGTCCAGTTGCTAAAAATCACCAGTAAATAAGCTGACATGGTTGGAATTAAATAAAATGGCAACACTTTAATGGCTGAAAAGCGATCTATTAAAAATCCAGATACTGCTAAACCAACTACACTAAAGACTGCATACAAAGTAAATCCTTGTGCTAAAAATAACATCGACCAGTTTTTGCTTTCAAAAATATAAGCCTGATTAATAAAAATACCTGTAGTTAAGAATCCAGGTGCAAGCACAGCTGGCAATAAGCAATAAAACTTTAAATCACGCAATACTTCAGACCTGGTCCAATTTTTAATCTCGTGATTGACTGATACTTTGACACCTGACTTTTCTGTAGTGCCGTCGACATAATTTCTTAAATTGAAAAATATAAAAGGAATAACTAAACATAAAATAAAAATAGAAATACCAAGCCAAACTATTTTCCATGAATAAAATTTCATGATAAAAATAATCAAATATGGCAAGAACCCTTCTCCCGCAACTAAACCAAGCCATGAAATACCAAGAGCTTTACCTCTGTTAAGATCAAAAAACTTTGCCATGGAAGTGGATGCCGTATGAGTCATCAAGCCCTGACCAGACAATCTAAGAAAGTAAATAGCAAAGAATAAAAGAATAATATTAGTAACCAGGGTTAGAAAAAAAGTAGCAAAAGCTAAGAACAAACAAACAAAAATAGAAAAATAAATAATTTTAAAGTCATCAATTTTTTTCCCTATCCAAATTAATGAAAAGCCACTTAAAAGAGTAGCTAAGGAATAGATAAGACCAAATTCTGAGTGAGTTAAGTTCAAATCTTGCCTGATAAACGGATTAAAAATACCAATAAAAAAAGTTTGACCAAAGCTAGAACAAAATGTCAAAATGAACCCGAACAAAAGAAATCTAGAATTTTTTTTAATGAATTGATAATTAAACATTTAAAAAATAGGAGATAAGAATGTCAAAAAAAATAACTTTCATTGGTTTGGGTGTCATGGGATATCCGATGGCTGGATATATAGCAAAAGCTGGTCACGATGTAACGGTTTATAATCGAACCACTGCGAAAGCAGAAAAATGGGTTGGTGAATATGGTGGAAAACATGCCTCCACTCCCAAAGAATCTGCAAAAGATTCTGATTTTGTTTTTACCTGCGTAGGTAATGATAACGATTTAAAAGAAGTAACAATTGGTGAACATGGCGCATTCCACAGTATAAAAGAAGGAGCTATCTTTATTGATAACACGACTGCTTCTGCCAAAATTGCAAGAGAGCTCAATGAGGAAGCTAAGAAAAGAAAGTTTGGTTTTCTTGATGCACCAGTTTCAGGTGGACAAGCGGGAGCTGAAAACGGCGCACTTACAGTAATGATTGGTGGAGAGCAAAGTCATTTTGAAAAAGCAGAATCCATCATTAATTGTTATTCTAAAAAAATGAAACTATTAGGAAACTCTGGAAGTGGACAGCTTGCTAAAATGGTTAACCAAATTTGCATTGCAGGATTAGTGCAAGGTTTATCAGAAGCCATCCGATTTGGACAAAATGCAGGATTAAACATGGAAGATGTGATTGAAGTTATCTCCAAAGGAGCTGCACAATCTTGGCAAATGGAAAACCGTTACAAAACAATGATCACCGATAAATTTGATTATGGTTTTGCAGTGGATTGGATGAGAAAAGACTTGTCGATTGCAATGGAAGAAGCAAAGAGCAACGGCTCCACTCTTCCTATTACTGAAGTGATAGACAAATATTACGCAGAAATTCAAAAAAATGGTGGAAACCGTTTTGATACTTCTAGCTTAATCACTTTATTACCGAAAAAATAAATTACGTGAACAAAGAAGAGCCTGGATTTTATAACAACAAGGATTTAATCCTCGATGAAATCTGGGCTCTACTTTCTAAAGGTGTAACAGATAGAACAGAGGATTTTAGACTTCCCGTTGTTGTTCTTAATTCCAAACAAGGTCCCGATGCTAGAATTGTAGTATTAAGAGGTGCATATAAAGAGCGAAACGTATTAAGATTTCACACCGATATAAGATCCGAAAAAACAAAATTTATTAAAAATAACAATCAAATCTATTTTCTTTTTTATAATAAAGAGAGAAAAATTCAGGTCAGAGCCAAAGGCATTTCCACCATTCATCATAAAAATGATCTCGCCAAAGAAGTTTGGGAAAGAACTCAAGTAATTAGTAGAAAATGCTATTTAGCAACTAATGCCCCTGGAACAGTAAGTGAAGATCCCACCTCTGGAATACCAGAACAGTATGATGGAAAAAATGTTCCAAAAGAAGAAAGTGAATCTGGATACAAGAATTTTTCTATAATAGAGAGCAAAATAAATAGCTTCGAATGGTTATACCTAGCATCGAAAGGTCACCGTAGAGCTAAGATTGAATTAACCGATACTGGATCTGAAGCCCACTGGGTTACTCCTTGAACATATATAAATATTTTAATTTAAATAATTATTAAAAATGACAGGATCTGGTTTTATTTCCAGAACTTTGATTTTAGACACGTAAGAAACTTGCTTAGAGCTAAGTCCATTCTTTGCAATTAACAAAATCATCTCCTCATAGCTCATATTTAAATTAAGAAAACAGGATCTGTAAAAATAACCCTTTCTTAATCCTGGCATCAAATTAGCTTCAATAAAATGAGGCTCTCGCAAATAATTCATTTTGATATCAATACGGCCCAAAGATTTTCCACCCAAAGCTCTAAAAGAATTTTTTGCTATGATACAAAGTTGATTAAAAATTTCAACATCCTCAACCGAATTTACTTTTTCTTCATCATTTTTCTTAATATCATAATCTAAAATACATTCGCCATTGCTATTTTTTTCTGCACTAATTTCAATAGGCATAGCTTTTAGATTTCCAGCCATATCCTCTAAAATACCAACACTGTATTCTTTTCCTGAAAGATAAGTTTCTACTAAAGAAGTAGATTTTTGTTTTTTCTTAATGTCCAAAATTTTAGATTCAAAGCTTTTAAAATTATAAACAATTGATTTGCTATCTATACCCCTACTATCTCCGCCTGTCACAGGTTTTACAAACAACGGGAAAGAAATTGGCAAGGATGCTTCGCTTAAATGCTCATTAGGCTCGGTCGTAAAAAAATCAGCTGTCTTAACATTAGCTTGCTGCATGATCTCTTTAGCTCTACTTTTGTCATGCTCGTCTTGAAGCGCTTGTCTTCCAGATGCAATGTATGAAATTCCATGAATTTCTAAATAATCATTTAACCAAACAGTCCTGTCATTAAAATCAAAATATTTTACACCCGAAAAAACCAAGTCTGGCTTTCTAATAGCAAGTTGTTTTAAATCGTTTTCTGATCTGATCATACTAACTGTTACATCTTGATAATAAGAAGACAGTATGTTTAAAATAATTTTTTCATCCAAAAGAATGGCGACATTTTTTTGATTTGCATCTTTTATTCTTGGCTTTGGAACTATTAAAATTTCTATTTTTTTCTTAATTTTATTAAAAATAGGATTATTTAATTTAAAGGGAATAATTTTTTTCTTAGCACAGGGCATAGATATTATTTTTGCTTGTTTCATAGTTTTCCTATCGCGTAGCATCGAGTTGCATTCAGGAGTTAACCCATGAATGTTAAAAATTTTTTAGATCGGTACATTTCGAAAATACTTACCAAGGTATCGGCGTGAGGATAAGGAAATTATGGTAGTATCTAAAAAATACATACTAGCATGTCCAATTATAAATAAGTACTTAATTCGGATATTAAAAAAATAAAGACAAAATATGACCATTACCTGTGTTTTGGTGATGGAAGTAAAGCTGAACTAAAAATTTAAGTATTATGAATATTGTGGAGAAACTGTTGCCTTGCGAAAATATCTTCTTTTCATATTGAAATATTGTATTCAAAAAATACATGGAATTAAAACTAAAACTTTAAATATAAAATCTTTTAATATAGCCACATTACTTGTTTTCTAGAAGAATTTTGGTAGCGGGAGGCAGACTTGAGCTGCTGACCTCAGCGTTATGAGTGCTGCGCTCTAACCACCTGAACTACCCTGCCACTTGAAACGTGAACCTATATATAAAATATTCTATCTAACTGAATGACAATCTTCTCTGAATCTGCGTCAACAACTGTGCCCAATGAGTCCAGATTGGACACGCTTTAAGAAGTACCAGTTGAGTCTTGAATGAGCCATGAAGTTATTTAAGGTACCACTTTTGCTCTCAAATTGGGTACTTACTATTAGGGTAATATACTAACGTTTACACTTAAGCTGACGTTAGTTTCAAAAATATTTTGCGGAAAATTATTTGAGTTCGAAATAAACGTGGAACTAAAACTTATTACTTTTTTTTATTTTTAATTTTAAAAAAAAATAATAAATCAAGGAAACAATTGTAAATAAAGTTATTACCGAGGTTATTGTGCTCTCGAAAACTTTTAAAGGATTGTCTGAAAATAAAATTATTACCCTCTCAATGTCTTCGTCAATTTGTCTTCCTAAAAAAAGACCAATCATAAAACTTAAAGGCGTAAATTCAAACTTTTTAAGATACCATCCAATGATACCAAAAATAAAAAGTATATAAACATCAAAAATTAAATTTCTATAAGCAAACGAGCCTATGGACATTAGGATAATTAAAAGTGGAACGAGTAAGTAGGACTTTACCTTAACGATTTTTCCAACATAAAAAGCTATGAAAGCTGCAAAAAAACCTAAAAAAAACATTTGTAAAAGATTCCCAACTATTAAACCATAAACTAAAGGCCCATTGTCTCTGAACAATCCGCCTCCTGGAACTAAACCGTGCAACATAAAACCTCCCAAAATAACAGCTGTAGATGCACTTCCAGGAATACCGAGAGAAAGCAGTATAGCCATTGATCCTCCTTCAGATGCATTGTTTGCACTTTCTGCTGCAACAACCCCGTCTGGTTCTCCTTTTCCAAAATTTTCTTTATTTTTTGAAAACTTTTTTGCAAGTGAATAACTAGATAAGGAAGCTATAGCTGCACCTGCTGCAGGTAAAACACCTACAAAAATACCAACAATGCTTCCGGTTAACCAAATTTTAACTTTCTTAATAGCTTTAAATATTCCTTTAAATAAATCTTGGATGTTGTGATTTTTTTGCACATCTTCATCTGATATAGATTTTCTATTAACTAATGAGAGCAATTCTGGAATTGCAAACATACCTATAATACAAATAATTAAAGGGACTCCATCTTCAAGTTCTGCAAAACCAAAAGTTCCTCTTGCAACACCGGTTGAAACGCTAGTACCAATATTAGAAACTAGGATACCAAACACGCCCGCAAATATTGCTCTGCTAAGATATTTTCCTTGGAGAATACCTATAAAAACAATTACAAATATTGTTAATGCTAACATTTCTGAAGAACCAAATTTCAAAGCCAACCAGGTCATTGGCTCAATTGCAAAAAGTAATACAAGATATGATAGAAAACCTCCTATTACAGAAGATGCAATTTGCAATCCCAGTGCTTCATTGTGTAATCCTTTTCTAGTCATTGGATAACCATCGAGCGTTGTGGCAACAGCCCCAGGTGTTCCTGGTGTATTAATTAAAATGGCTAGAATCCCCCCTCCTGTTAAGCTACCAGTATAAACCGATGTCATTAATATCAGAGCAGTTAAGGCATCTAAAGAAAGTGTTAATGGTAAAATAATAGCCAAACCTAAAGCAGCTGTCATACCAGGAATAACTCCAATAATTAAACCTAATAACATCCCAGAAAAAATTGCCAAGGGCATTTTCCAGGATATTAAAAGACCAACACCCTCCATTAAATCTTCAAAATTTATCATAAAGGCAAAGGTATTTTTAGAAGTTTATGAAAAAAAAAATAAACAATTATTAGTGCAAGAAATGGGGGAATTAAAATGAATTTATTTCTAAATCCCAATAAGAAACTTAGAATAATATAGAAAAAAAAAGTTGAAATTAAATATCCGAATAAATTTAGGCCACAGAAAAATAGTAATACAGTTATCAGAAAGTATATTTTTTTCTGCTCAAATAATTGACTTTTAGTATTTAAGTTTTTAACAACACTCTCAACTATAATAAAAATAGATATACCTGCAAAAAAATAAAAAAGGGGCTTGATTAGCAATACACTTTCGGGACCCTCCTCGAGCTTTAAAGTGCTACTTAAAAAATAAAATGACCAGGAAATTGCAAGAATTATAAAAAAATTAAATTCGTTAAAAATTTTTTTTACAATTTTCATTTAGCTATTAAGGGGGTTTTTCAACCCCCTTAAATTACGATCTATTTAATACTTACCCATTATATCGGTAAACTCTTTATCGACTTTTCTGTACAATTTATTTGACTTTCTAGGACCTAACCAGTCTCTACCAACTTTTGTTTTGTCAGCAAAAGCTATAAAATCTTTATTTGATTTGGTAGTTTTTTTATAAGCAGATATGATTTTTTTATATCTTTTCGGATAGTTTTTTTTAACGTCCTTATGTAATGCATGAAATCTATAAGCACCTCCATACGGAACCTTTACTTTATATCCATATTTTTTTAACAACTTATTAATAGGTTGGGCTTTATCCCATCCAGGAACGCTGCCCTTCATAAATGATCCAAGAACAACGGAATGTTTTTTTGCTTTTAACGCTCCACCTGATCCAGCAGCTGTCATGTGTACTTCACCAGCAATAAAAGCTTTTCTAGTTTTTCCACCACCTTTATAAGGTACCATCTTGATATCTAATCCTAGTTCTTTAAACAAAACCCTAGATAGCACAGGCCCTACAGAACCTTTTCCGCTAGAACCAAATGTATACTTACCGGGGTTAGCTTTTACAGCCTTAATCATGTCATCTATATTTTTCCAACCGGTATCTTTCCTTGCTATAATAATAGCTGGATCTACCCACTGAATATTAATTATATCAAGATCATTAGTATTAAAAACCTTAGGATCTTTGAATTTAACATAAGTTGTAGCTGGTGCAAAAGCAGTCAGAATAGAATAACCATCTCTCGGTTCTGCCATAAATTTCTTTAATCCAATTTTTCCTCCTGCACCCTTATGATTTTCTACGATTACTGTTTTACCAAATGCTTTTGGTAAAAATTTTTGTAATGATCTAGCAGTACGATCAACTCCACCACCAGCTCCATAATTTACAATTACTTTAATCTCTTTTTCTGGAAAATCTGCAACAGACTGATTTATGAGAACAAAGCATGATAAAGTAAATAGTGATATTATTTTAATTAAATTTTTCATTTTCTCCCTTTTTTCGATTAAAAGGTATTAAATTTGATTCTAATAAATAAATCAATCAAAAAAAAATGATAAATAAAGTTCATTAATAC
>Ga0209816_1000307_pt1 | contig 40002 bp, 38 predicted proteins | sample CoawatmetaG01DNA_FD_187509 | JGI IMG/M metagenome (GOLD analysis project Ga0209816, IMG submission 187509) | Marine microbial communities from the West Antarctic Peninsula - Coastal water metaG017-DNA (SPAdes) (version 2) | ecosystem: Environmental > Aquatic > Marine > Coastal ...
TCATCAATTCCTTATGATTGGGATATTAAGCATAAATAATAAGGTTTTAAATGTTCTTATTGCCTAAAATTATTGAGCCTTAAATGAGAATCTTAGTTACAGGTGGATTAGGCTATTTAGGCGGTCGTCTAGCTCAGTATCTAGCAATTGATAAATCTAATACTATTATATTAGGTACAAGAAATCGTATTACCTCTATTGATTGGCTTCCCCAGGCTAGAATTGTCAATATTCTTTGGAGCTCAAATACTGAGTTAGAAAAAATTTGTATTGGAGTTGATGTGGTTATTCATTTAGCAGGCATGAATGCTAATGATTGCTCAAAAGATCCCTTATCAGCTTTACAGGTGAATAGTCTCGCAACCTCAAGACTTCTTCAATCTGCAATTAACCAAAATGTAAAGCGCTTTGTATATCTTTCAAGTGCCCATGTATATGATAGCTCCTTAAAAGGAAAAATAACTGAAAAATCAGCTGTTAAAAATTTACATCCTTATGCTTCAAGCCATAAAGCTGGAGAGGATGCAGTAACGTTTGCTCACCTTAGGGGAGAAATAGAGGGGGTGGTGGTTCGTCTTTCTAATTCTTTTGGAGCACCAGCAGATATAAATGCTAATTGTTGGTCGTTAGTTACAAATGACTTGTGTAGGCAAGCAATTGAATATGGCAAAATGACTATTAAAGATAGCAAAATGCAAAGAAGAGACTTTATTTCGCTTACCAATTTCTGTAGAGCAATAAATCATTTGATTAGACTGCCAAATGCTCAATTAGAAAATGGGCTATTTAACATTGGAGGAGAATGGACTCCAAGCATCATAGATGTTGCAACAATTTTATCTAAAAGAATTTATAAACTTCTAGGTAAAAAAATTGATATAGCGGCTCAAAGCTTAAATAAGAATTCAATAACTTTAAGTTTGGATTATGATATCTCTAAGGTGAAGTCAACAAACTTTAAGTTAATAAATAATCGCAATGATGAATTTGATGATTTGATCCGATTCTGTAACGATAGTTTTGGAGGTTAAAGATTGTCTTCCCCTTTAGTATCAATTATTATTCCAACCTTTAATAGAGAAAAAGAACTTGAGCGTGCTCTTAATTCAGTATTAAGTCAATCCTATACTAATTGGGAAGCTTGCATAATTGATAATAATTCCTCAGATAACTCTATTAATTTAATAAATAGTTATAAGGATTCTCGACTAAAAATATACATGATTCAAAATCATGGCATTATTGCAGCTTCCAGAAATCTAGGAGTCCAAAATGCCAAAGGAAAGTATTTAGCTTTTTTAGACTCTGATGATTGGTGGTCAACTAGGAAGCTTGAAGAGTCAATAAAATTTCTTGAGAAAGAAGATGTTGGTATTATTTATCATGATATGTATATTATAAATAAGCAGAATCAAAAAATTTTTTTTAAAAAAACAAAGTCAAGAGATCTATACAAACCTATTTTTAATGACTTGATAGTAAATGGAAATACGTTGATTACTTCTAGTGTAGTTCTTCGAAAAGACATTTTTACAAAAATCTCTGGTTTTAATGAGAATAAAAATTATATTGCAATAGAAGATTATGATGCATGGTTAAATCTGTCAATTAATAATGAAAAATTTTTAAAAATTTCTGAGGTGCTTGGATTCTACTGGCTTGGTGGAAAAAATACTAGTAATCCAAAAAAAACTATCCAGACTATTAATAGTTTAGAGAAGAAATTTAAAAAAAATATTCTTGAATTAAATTTAAATGAGAAAACTTATTGGATTAGCTATAGTAGGGCTCGGGCATACTATAGAAGCAAAATGCGAGATGAGGCTGTATCTGAGTTTAAACGTACTTTGGAAAAAGATCCAATTTTTTTAATAAAATACAAAACTCTATTTATGCTTATTATTCTAAAGGTACAAAGAAAATATTTTTAACTACAGTGTTCCCTTAGTTTATTATAAAATAAATTTTTTAACTAACTTACTCTTTTTTATCTATTTAAAAAAGTGGTGAGATAAAATCAAAGAATGCAACAAATTTATCCAATTTTCAATAAATCAAATATTCTAAAAGTTTTATACATTTTACTTTTTTATATATTTATTACTCCTTTTTCTTTAAATATAAATACCCAAGGGGTAAGTGCAAATTATTTATTTATTTTTTTTCCAATCCTTGTTTTTTTTATAAAAAAAGAAATTGCCTGGCCACCTAAGAGTGTATTAATTTTTGCGGTATTTTTAAGCCTTATATTTCTATATGGCATTGTGTTTGAAGTTGAAAACCATCATTTATTTTTACGACGAAGTGCAAGTTTCCTAATCTTTATGTCTGTTTTTGCTCTTATGCTTGTGAAGCTAGATTCTGATATGGTGCAATCATTTAAGCTCGCACTGATCCTTTGGTCGCTTGCTGAGTCATACAATGTTATTTATGAGTTTATAAGCATAGATGCGAATAGTCTTGGATTCTATGCCAAGGGAATATTAGGAAGTCAACGAATAGGTTTTATTTATCTTATGGGGTTCTGGGCATTAGCAACTCTCAAGGTACAAAATAACTTAGTTAAGATTGTTAAATTTGTTTCGCTGTATATTATTTTAGTCGGCTTGTTCATGACATACTCTAGATCAAGCATGGCAGGATTAGCTATAAGTATTGGAGTATATTATTTATACTTATTAATTTACTTATTTAAATCTACTTTATCTTTTAAGCAAGCTTTATCTAAATTTTTAGTAAAATCTATATATCTAATTGTATTAATTTTATCAGTTCATATTTTCTTTTATGGAGCAACAAATTTCTATGGAAAAACAATCTTTAAGCTTTTATTTGCGAGCCAGTCTGAGATCTATGTAGATGATACTTTGAGCCGTTATACTAGCGCTGATTGGGATATGATTGAAGATGAGTTGGGTATTACTGCATCGCAAAAATTAGAGAGAATCCAGAAATCTGAAGAAGAAAAGGCTGTTATAGACAAACTTGTATTAGAGAATATGTTGCAATTAAAGAAAGCTCAGGATAGATTGAAACTAGCACAAGAGTCCATAAAGGAGAAAGTAATAAAAGCAGATGCTGAGGTTCAATCAATACAAGCAGATGCTGAGGTTCAATCAATACAAGCAGATGCTGAGGTTCAATCAATACAAGCAGATGCTGAGGTTCAATCAATACAAGCAGATGCTGAGGTTCAATCAATACAAGCAGATGCTGAGGTTCAATCAATACAAGCAGATGCGACTTCTCAAAAAGAAGAAGAGCTTAGTGAAATAGCTCAATTAGAAAAACTCAAGAATGATGTAAAGCAAATTGAATTGGAGAATAGATTGCAATTAATGAAAGCTAAGGATGGATTAAAATTAGCTCAAGAGTTGGGTAAGGAGAAAGTAGTTAGTCAAGATATAGATATTCTTACTACCCACTATTTAAAAGAACTTCGTGATGATAATATTCTTATCCTTCCCTCGCTACGTGAATTTTTTGATTATTTTATGACTCAAATTATAAATAGATCCGTAATTATTTCAGTTGAAAAAGACCTTGTTTCAACTCAAAAAGAACTAGAAAGAATAAAGAAAATTAATTCGACTCTTCAGATATCAGTTGCTAAGTATTTACAAGCCGAATATTTAGCTAAAGATGTTGGTAATGAAAATGATATAGCTAATGCTAATGAAAATTATTTAATTGAAGTTAAAAAAGAAAAAGCAACATACAGCTTGTACGTAGAAATACAAGATAAATTAAAGGGGGCAAAGACTCAAAAAAAACTTGTTTTATATAGATTATTAGAAAATGAGTTTAAAACAACTCTTATTGAAAATCAAAAGACATCTGAAACCAATAATCCTAATGAAAGGCCAAAATACATATTAACTGAGCAAGAAGAGTCTGATATTATTGCCACAGTCAAAGATATTGTAAATATTTCGATGAGCCTTGATAAAGATTTGAATCCTGATGAAAGTGCTCTTAAAGCTAGGTCAAGAGATCAAGGCAGTTCGCTTGGTTATAGGGTTTATATGCATAAGCTAGTTTTTACAGAGACACTGAAAAGACCATTTGTAGGAAGTTCTTTTTTGGGTGTTTGGAGTTTGTTTGAAAATCAACAAGGCTCAACACATAGTCAATATCTTGATATATTATTTAGAGTAGGAGTGGTAGCTTTCATTGCTTTTTTAATTTTTATTTATAAAGTTAGCCTTTATTTACTTAGAAAAGATATAGGTTTATTTGTTGGTTTTATGGGTTTATTGGGAGTTGGACTCTTTCATGAAACAATTAAACTTAGTCAAGGTGGCTTTATTTTTGCCTTCTTGCTTGCGATGTGGGCTCAGAATTTGAATATTTTAAAAGATAATGAAGAATCTTATTAAGTTAGCTTCTAACCCTATTCTTAGTCGTGTTAAGCGATTTAAGAATATACATAAAGGAGAGGGTTGTTATTTATTTGGAGATGGTATTTCAATAAAATACTTTGATTTGAATAAATTCACTGACAAGATTTCTATACCATGCGGTTATTTATTTTTCCATAATGACTTCAATGTGCTTAACACCCCATACGCAATGTTAATTGAAACTTATTTTTTTTATTCATTAACAAGAAATAATAGGTATGCTGACCCACCCAAAAAAATCACATTGAATAAAATTCAAAAAGAATATCGAAAAGTAATCAAACAAAGAAGTGATATTGATTTTTTTGTTAATCTATCAAATTATCCTGTTTTATTAGATAAGAATATCACATATCTTTATAGAGATTTACCCGACAATTCCCTTGGGGCTGATTTTATTTCAAATAAATTTAATTGTTTTCAAGGCTCATTTAGAGCTCAAATATTACTTGCTATTTATATGGGTTTTGATGAGGCTTATCTAGTTGGCCACGACTACACTCATTCTCCGGCAATATCTCATCATTGGTATGAAAAAGGCCATGGTGTTATTACTCCAATGGAGGATTTCAATAAAGACTTTCTTAATTATGCTAAAAATTTTATAAACATAACCACAATAACTGTTGAAAGTGAAAGTAGTAATTTAGATTATATTAAATATAATGATTTTGCTGGTACTCAGCCGTTGTATAAAGAGAGTTCTGAAATAGTAGAATCAAGATATTCAGATATTTTTATATAAAGTGAATTCTGAAATATTAGATCAAAAATATTTAGATGTTTTAGCTACCCAGCTTTATAATATCTTTTAACAATGATCTATAATAATTAAATTATTTACTAATTGAGTTTTACTTGGTTAGTAAACGTTTTTTTTCTAAAATAATATGGAGAAATTAATGTTTAACAATGGCATATTGTTAATTACTGGTGGTACAGGCTCATTTGGTAATGCAGTTTTAAGGAGGTTCTTAGATTCAGATATTGCTGAAATTAGGATATTTAGTAGGGATGAAAAAAAACAAGATGATATGAGAAGAAAGTATTCTGATTCTCGTCTTAAGTTTTATATTGGCGATGTTAGAGATTACTCCTCAATAATGAACGCCATTTCTGACGTTGATTATGTTTTTCATTCAGCAGCATTAAAACAAGTGCCTTCTTGTGAGTTTTATCCAATAGAGGCAGTAAAAACGAATATCTTAGGAACCGAGAATGTTTTAAATGCAGCTATTAATGCAAATGTTAAAAAAGTAATTTGTTTAAGTACAGATAAAGCAGTTTATCCAGTAAATGCAATGGGAATGTCTAAAGCATTGATGGAAAAAGTTTTTGTAGCTAAGGCAAGAAATAGTGGAAGCAAAACGGTAATATGTGGCACTCGTTATGGGAATGTAATGGCTTCAAGAGGCTCAGTTATTCCATTATTTGTAGAACAGATAATGAATGGTTCAGACTTAACAGTTACAGATCCTAATATGACTCGATTTATGATGACCTTGGATGATGCGGTAGACTTAGTATTATATGCCTTTAAACATGCTAATCCTGGTGACATATTTGTTCAAAAAGCACCTGCATCTTCTGTAAATACTTTGGCTCAAGCACTTTGTGAAATTTTTGGTAAAGACCTTAAAGAAATTAAAGTCATTGGATCAAGACATGGAGAGAAACAGTATGAGTCATTATTAAGCTCTGAAGAAATGTTAAATTCTGAAGATTTAGGGGAATACTATAAAATTAGTCCAGATTTAAGGGATTTAAACTATGGAAAATACATTGACAAAGGAGAGCTTGGTCTTAACCATAAGTCTGAATATAGTTCTAATAATACTGAGCAGCTTGATATTGCAGCATTAAAGAAAAAATTATTAAAATTAAAAATTATTCAAGCTGCTTTAAAAGGAATAAGATTAGATAGTGAGGAATAATGAAAAGAGTTTTAATTACAGGTGCTAATGGCTTTATAGCTCGAAATCTTAGATCACATCTTGATGAGTTTAAAGATATTGAAATTGTAAGTTTTTCAAGAACAAATAATACCGATGAACTTCTAGAATTAACCTCCAATATTGATTTTGTTTTTCATTTAGCAGGAGTCAACAGAGCTGATAAAAAAACTGACTTTGAGAGAGAGAATCTCCATTTAACAGAATTACTATGTGATTCTTTGGCCTTATCTAAAAGAAAGATACCATTAATCTTTGCATCTTCAACTCAAGTGAATCAAAATACTGATTATGGTAAGTCAAAACTTTTAGCTGAAAAAATAGTCAAAAAATATTCCGAAAATACTGGTAGTAATGCTTTTATTTATAGGTTTCCTAATCTTTTTGGTAAGTGGTGTAAGCCTAACTACAATTCGGTAGTTGCAACATTTTGTAATAATATTGCTAATAACTTGCCAATTGAAATTCATGAGTATGGCCATGAAATAGAGTTAATGTATATCGATGATGTAATAAGTGAATTCATATCAGTGTTATATGGTTTAGAGGCTAAACCTAGTATTAATAATATTCCTTTTTATACAATTTCAGTTGGAAAGCTTAGTGAAATGATTCATGAATTTCATAGTAATAGGAAGTCTTTAATAGTTGATCGTGTTGGCTCTGGTTTTATTCGTGCAATTTATGCAACATATCTTTCTTATTTAAAGCCAGAATTTTTTTCATATCATATAAGCTCCTCTAGCGATGATAGAGGTATATTTGCTGAAGTTTTAAAAACCAAAGATTCTGGGCAATTTTCTTTTTTTACTTCTAAGCCTGGGGAAGTAAGAGGAGAGCATTATCATCATACTAAAAATGAAAAATTTTTAGTTGTTTCGGGTGATGCTATATTCAAATTTAGAAATATTCAGACAAATGAAGAGTGCACTATCTTAAGCAATGGAGATAAGCTACAAATAGTAGAAACTATTCCTGGATGGGCTCACAATATAGAAAATATTGGAAGCTCTGAAATGTTAGTAATTCTTTGGGCTAATGAGATTTATGATAGTGAAAAGTCAGATACACATGCTTATTCAATCAATCATAAAAAAAACTAATTTTTAATATTTTCTAGATCAGATAGTACCATTTCTTTTGCCAGATTTTCAATTTTAGTTTTAGCTTCCCAGCCCAGATTATTTTTTGCCTTCAATGAATTTCCCTCTAGGTTTTCTACTTCTAGCGGACGAAAAAGTTTAGAATCAACTCTTATTAAAATGTCACCTATTTTTGGGTAATAGTTTATTTCTTTTTTAAGCCCAATTAAAGAGTTCTTAGTGACTTTATTAACAACACCAATTTCATTTTCACCTTTTCCAGAAAACTCAAGCTCAATTCCAACAGAGCTAAAGCAGTAGTCAATAAATTTTCTTACAGTTATTGTATTTCCTGATGCGATGACATAGTCTTCAGGGATTTTTTGTTGCATCATTAAATACATAGCAACAACATACTCTTTTGCATGACCCCAGTCTCTACTAGCGTTTAAGTTTCCTAGAGCAATATGATTTTGTGAGCCATTCAGAATTTTTGCTATACCTCTTGAAATTTTTCTTGTTACAAAATTTTCACCTCGACGAGGACTTTCATGATTGAATAATATTCCATTTACTGCATACAGGTTATAAGCCATTCTATATTGTTTTATTAAATAGTAAGCATACGCCTTGGATGCTGCATAAGGAGAACGAGGATCTATAAGAGAATTTTCATTATATGGCCCTTTGTGTATACCTCCAAATAATTCAGATGTTGAGGCTTGATATAACTTAATATTTCTTTTTTCTCTTCTTATTATCTCAAGTAAGCGCAATACGCCTAAAGCGTCAGCATTAGCTGTATATTCAGGCTCTTCAAAAGAAACTGCTACATGACTTTGTGCTGCAAGATTATAAATTTCTGTTGGTCCACATAAATTAACTACCCTGCTTAAGGACGATGAATCTGTAAGATCAGCGTGATGGATGGTAATTTTTCCCTGCTGTTCTGTTCCTGCAGAATAATCAATAAGATGCTTGATTCGCTGAGTATTTATTGTACTAGCAAGTCTTTTAGTTCCATGAACTTCATATCCTTTTTGAAGTAAGTACTCGGCTAAATATGATCCATCTTGTCCGTTTATACCAGTTATAAGGGCTATTTTATCCTTTTGAGAATTCAAGTTTGTAATTAGGTAAAAAAAGATAATTATACCAAAGCCAAAACAAAGAGAACTTTGAATTTAGCTTAATAATTTTTGTAAACTAACTCTAAATATCTTTTACTTCTTCCATCTTATTTCTTTAAATTTCTCTAGTAAATCTTCAATTTCAATGCCTTGATTGTCTTTATCTGAGATTATTAAGTTTTCCTTTTCACCTAATTTATTAAGAACTAAATTTGAAGGTTTGACTGATATTTCATTTATTAAACTATATTTTCCTTTACAAATATAATTAAATTTACTTGGTTTTTTTGCAAAGAAGCCATGAGCCATATAAGGAGGTATGAGAAATACTCCATTCTTGGGAGTTATAGTTATAAGTTGATATTTTCCAAACCCATCAGATTCATAATTAAGATTTAAACAAATATCAATAATTTCTCCTTGCTCCACCCAAATATATTTTGATTGTGAGAAGGGCGGGGTTTGAATATGCAGTCCTCTAAAGACATTAGCCCTTGAGAATGATTTTTTTATGATAAGTGAGTCATCTTCATAAGTAATTTCAATATAGCCTCTTAGATCTTTAAATCTTTTGGCTTTAAATTCTTCAATATTTTTTTTAGTTTTAAGCGTCATATATTTATGTAAGTTCAAATTGAGGGCTCTAATTTAATTTCAATTTTTCTAATTTTTTTATTTATGCTCAACCTATGTTTTTTTGTTTTTTTGTTTTTTTCTTAAGTTAGTATTTTTTTGTAAGAGTCAATTGTTAACTTTAACCCTTCTTTTAGAGATTTAAAATCCATATCCCCAAATTCATTTTGATATCTTGAGATATCTAAACCAACATTTTCAGGTGCACCAACTAGGCCATTTGATTTATTTGGAATGGTAACTGAACATCCAGTTATGTTTTGAATAGTTTTTGCAAGTTCTAGAATTGAAACTCTTTCTTTTCCTCCAACATTGTAGACTTGCTCTACCCCACTAGATGCTATATTTACTATCATTTCGATAGCATCTTCAATAAAGACATACCTTCTTATTGATCTTCCTTTATCTAAAAGGCTAATATTATTATTCTTTATTGATGATTTAATGAATTGGTTTAATACTCTTTCGTCATCATGCTGAGTTCCTGGGCCATAAGCCAACGCTAACCTAATAGAAACACCTGATTTCATAGAATTATTAAGAGTATTTATTATAGTTTCTCCACAGCGCTTTGCTTCTATGTAGCAGGCTCGAGTATCTTCTGGGGTACTATTTCCTATATCCTTTTCATTTGGATATTCTCCAGTAAATCCAGAGTAAACTTCACTAGAGCTTAAATAAATAATCTTTCCATTTTTATCTAAACAATGAATTAATTTTAGTAAAACCGAGGTATTTAAACTAATTGTGGAGAATTGATCTTTTAAAAATTTTAATGGCTGGCCATAACCGGCACAATGAAAAATTATGTCAAATTTAGGTAATAAATCTTCGAAGTTATCTTTGTTAAGATCTAATTTATAATTCTTTGCGTTACTTGATACAAACAAAGATTCAGAAATGCCTCTTGAGGTTGAGAATAAAGATAGTGAGGCTCCTTGTTTTATCATAGAATCAAAAAACTCGATTATATTACTTCCAACCAATCCACTAGCGCCTGTAATTAGTATTGATTTATCATTAAAATAATTAAATAATTTTTTTTTCTTACTTCGGTTTGTTAAAAGATATGACATTAAATCGATAGTAACTTGTTAACTTTATTATTTATTGCATTTGTTGTTAAGCCCATATATCTCTTTAACTCTTCTTTTGTCCCATACTTATAAATAAAATTCCTAGGAATTGCTATCGATTCAATGATTACTTTTTTGTCATGAAGTGCTTCAGTTACATCATGCACAAGAGTGCCCGAATAGAAAGATCCCACTATTAAAATTTTGCTTTTACAATACCTTTGGAGGCACTCTTTATCAAAAGGCTCTAATGTCGTAAAATATAATATGGTAACTGGCAAATTTTTTGTTGCTTCTAAGGTGCTGTCTAGCATATCACCTACTGCTATTATAACCAAGTCTCCATCTTCTTTAATAACTGTAGCTTTTCCAAATTCTACATCAACTGCAAGTGAATTTGAGCTGTCGCTTAGTCTGATGTAAGTTGGAAAATTATTGAGAACAGTGGAGTGAAATAATTTCTCAAATTCTTTTGCATGTCCCGGAATAATACATTGGAAGTTTGGTATTGATTTAATCAGGTTTACATCAGCTGGGCAATGGTGAGTTGCACCCAAGCCCGTGTAATCGAAGGCACCACCAACAGATAAAAAATTTCCTCTTAGCTTTTGATAGCCAAAATCTATCTTCAGTTGCTCAAAAGCCCTTTCAATTAGGAATGGGGCAATTGTATGAACTATGGGTACTGAGCCACCCAAAGAAATTCCAGCTGCAATTCCTACCATGCTTTGCTCAATAGTTCCTAGGTTCTCAATATTTTTTGGGTAATTCTCGCTAACATCTTTAAACGAATAAACGCCTATGTCTCCTAAAAGAACAAATAGATCAGTTCCAGAGTCTAGATAAGATTTAACTAATTTTGGAAATAAAGACCTCATTTGAGTCTTTTGAGCATTTCATTCAATTCTACTTCTGAGGGAAACTTGTGATGCCATTCAGGACTATTTTCCATTATTGGTAGGCCATAACCTTTTATTGTATTTGCAATTATGATAGTTGGCCCACTTCTACTTGAGCTTGTAAAAACATCGTACAATTCTCTAATAGAGTGCCCATTAACTTCTTTAATTGTAATTCCAAAACCTCTAAACAAATCTTTGAAATTATTAAGAGGCAATGATCTTTCTCCAGATTTGTTGAAGTCGATTATACAAACTAGGTTATTCAGCTTTCTTGAGCCAGCAACAAGTAGAGATTCCCAAGTAGTTCCTTCTGTAGCTTCTTGATCTCCCATCAAGCAAAAAACTTTTGGAGACAGTGTATCAAATTTCCTTTTATAGTTAAGCGCTAATCCAACTGCTATTGGCAATCCATGACCAAGTGAACCACTACTAGTTTCAAAATGTTTACTTTTTGTCCTATCAGGGTGACCACCACAAATAGAGTCAAATTCACAAAATGAATGAAGGTCTTTATTTCCTATTAAACCTACTTCTGCCAAAACAGCGTATAAAGCTAGACTTCCATGACCTTTACTAAAAATTAACCTATCATCCATATTCATGGATTCTTTTGGAAGCCTTTTTAAAACAGGAGCCCCATATAAGGTGTAAAGGATTTCTAATATAGAAAATGAGCTAGGAATATGACCTTCTTTAGCATGGGTTGAAATTTCTAATATTTTTCTTCTCATTTTGTTGAGAGAATTAACTGAACTAGTTACAAATTTATCAATCTCAATCATGCGTTTTATTAGGTTCTTAAAGTAAAAAATATCAATATGATGTATTGGTTTAGTCAATCGTATTTTTAATAAAGAATACACTAAAGCACAATGGCTCATTTATGTTCTGATTAAATTTATCTTTTATAAGTTCAGTTCAAGTTATTTGCAGAAATCATAAGTCATTTGTAAAGATATATTAAGTTAAAAATGATAAGAGATAACTATTATTTCAATCATTAACTGAGTGAATTAATATAATTTTACATTCCAAGGAGATAAAAATTAGTTTTTATCTCCTTGAAACATAATTGTAGGATTTAATTACTTAACTTTTGACTTAAATTATTATATTAATTCAAATATAATAGCAACTAGAAAAATTAATCCATTTGTACGTAAAAATATATTAATAAAGATAATAATTAATGAATAAAGTTAAAAAAGAGATTTCTATTGTAATTCCTTCTAGAGGAAGGCCTGAGAAATTATTATTAATGATGAATTCTGTTCTAGATTGCTCATCATCACCCGACTTGATTGAGTTTGTCCTATATTTAGATAATGATGAAACTTCAGATTACGAGATGTTTTACCAGAGAGCTGTTATCGTCAAAGGTGAGAGGGTTCAAATGGGGGCAATGTTTAGTGCATGCATTCAAAAGGCCTCTGGAAAAACAATTATAATATGCAATGATGATGTGGTTGTTTCCACAAAAAAATGGGATGATATTATTTATGAAAATTTGAAGTCTTATGACGATAATATATTTTTAATGTATCCTAATGACTTAAATAAAGGTCAAAATCTATGTACTTTTCCAATATTTTCTAAAGAATTTTTTCTTAATTTTCCTGGTACACTTCCAGAAGATTTAACCCTTATTGACTTACATTTACGAGATTTATTTCTTCAGTTAAAAGGCTTGGGAGTTAATAGAATTAGATATTTAAATAATGTGGTGTTTGAACACTTACACTACACTCTTGGAAAATCTAAACTAGATGAAACCTATTCAAATAGACATAGATTTGAAAATGATGATTTATTTATATTATATGCAGATTTACGGCTAAAGCTTAGTGGTCAAATCTTAACATATATAAATAATAAAATAAAACCAGAGAAAATTCTAAGCTCAAAGGGTATGGAGAAAAAAATAACTACTATGCGATTTTTTAAAGATAGTTTTTTGATGTTTTGGTCAAGTAGTGCCCCACTAATTTATCGATTTAAATTGTTGCTTTATATGGTTGCTCGAAGAATTTACAGTGTATTTATTTATCGATTCAATAAACCCTATTAAAATAATCAGCTACTTAAATTAATTATGAAAAAACTTAAAGTTGTAACTATTATTGGAACTCGACCTGAGATTATTCGCCTTTCATGCGTTATAAGAAAGTTGAATCACTATTTTGAACATCAGTTAGTACATACTGGTCAAAACTATGATTTTGAACTTAATGAAGTTTTTTTTTCAGATTTACAAATAAAAAAACCTGATTATTATCTTGATGCTGCTGGAAAAAATTCAGCTGAAACAATCGGTAATGTTATTATCGCTGTCGATAGGTTGCTTGAAGAAATAAAACCAGATGCAGTATTAGTTCTTGGGGATACGAATAGTTGCTTATCAGTTATTCCAGCAAAGCGAAGACAGATACCAATTTTCCATATGGAGGCTGGAAATAGATGCTTTGATGATCGCGTACCTGAAGAGTTAAATAGGCGCATTGTTGACCATACTGCTGATATTAATTTAACATACAGTTCAATTGCTAGGGAATATCTTCTTGCAGAAGGGATTCATCCCTCAAGAGTAATTAAAACTGGTAGTCCAATGTTTGAAGTACTTTCTTTCTATAAAGACCTCATTACATCATCAAATATACTTCAAAATCTCAATCTAAATAAAGGAAAATTCATTCTTCTTAGTGCCCATAGAGAGGAGAATATTGAAAGTGAGTCTAATTTTAGTAAATTAGTTCAAGTATTAAATAGTATTGCAAAACTTTATGAAATGCCAGTAATTGTTTCGACTCATCCCCGCACTCAAAAAAGAATTGATGAATCAGGTTGTGAATTCCATGAAAACGTTAAGTTAATTAAACCATTATCCTTCACGGACTATGTTAAGTTGCAGACAGATTCTTTTGTGGTGCTCTCGGACAGTGGAACAATTAATGAAGAGTCATCAATATTAAATTTTCCTGCTTTAAATATTAGGGAGGCTCATGAGCGACCAGAGGCCATGGAAGAGACTTCGGTTATGATGGTTGGCTTAAACGAAAACCTTATATTAGAAGCATTAAAAGTTTTAAATGATCAGCCAAGGGGCCAAGAAAGACTTTTAAATTTAGTTTCCGACTACAGTTATAATAATGTATCTGACAAGGTTGTTAGGATTATATTGAGCCATGTAGACTTTGTAAATCGAGTGGTTTGGAGTAAAAACTAAGGGTTTTTTAGCTCAAGTTGACATATAATCTTAATATGAAAATTCTAATTGTAACCCAGTATTTCTGGCCAGAAAATTTTAGAATTAATGATTTAGTCGAAGAGTTGAATTTATATGGGCATGAAATTACTATTTTAACTGGTATGCCTAGTTATCCTGGGGGAAAAATATTCCCTGAATTTGAAAAGAAGCCAGAAATATTTAATGAGTTTAAATCATCAAAAATAGTAAGAGTTCCAATTATTCCGCGAGGTAAAAGTAAATTCAAATTATCATTAAACTATTTAAGCTATATTATTTCATCCATTATTATTGGCAGTTGGAAGTTAAGAAAGAATAAGTTCGATATTATTTTTGTATATGAACCTTCTCCAGTTACAGTTGGTCTTACAGCTATATGGTTTAAGAAGTTAAAGAAGGCTCCTATATTATTTTGGACTCTTGATTTATGGCCAGAATCTCTTAGTGCTGTTGGCGTTTTAAATTCAAAAATTATGCTTTCATTCATTGGGAAAATAGTTGGATTTATTTACAATCGCTGTGATTTAATATTGGCACAATCGCACAGTTTCATTAACTCAATTGGTAAATATTGTAAAGAAGATACTATTATTGAGTATTTCCCTAGTTGGTCAGAAGCGCTTCCCCCGTCAAATGAACTTGCTAAAGAAGTTGAATTTAAAAAAAATACTTTTAATGTTTTATTTACTGGAAATATTGGAGAAGCTCAAGACTTTCCTGCAGTAATTGATGCAATTGAGCAATTAAGAAATGATAATGTGAGGTGGTTGATTGTGGGTAATGGGCGAATGAGTGATTGGTTAAAAAGCCAAATTATAAATCGAGGCCTAGAGTCCCAAGTTCTCCTTCTTGGGGAGTTCCCTATTGAAAGGATGACTTCATTTTATAAATGTAGCCAAGCATTGCTAGTATCGCTAAAGAATGATCATTATTTGTCATTAGTGATACCTGCAAAAGTTCAGTCATACCTTATGTCAGGATTGCCAATTCTTGGAATGGTTCAAGGTGAAACAGAACAAATTATTAGAAGTTCAGGCTGTGGGTATACTTGTGCTTCTGGAGATGGGGCTGCTTTAGCTGGCTTAGTTAGAAAAATGATTTCAACTTCAGATAAAAACAGAGATTTAATGGGCTCTAAGGGTAAAGATTTTGCAATTCAAGAATTTGATCGAAGTACACTTATAAAAAAACTAGAATTTTGGATGTTTGAGTATGCAGACAATTATGATGGAAAAAAATGAGTAAAGTCTTAATTACTGGTGGAAATGGGTTTATTGGAAGTAGACTCTGTTCTGAGCTATCTCGCTCTAATAGAGTAATCAAAAAACTTGTAAGAAAAATAAATAAAAATGATAGTTTAGATCAGTACAAGTGTAATCTTGGATTTGATAAAGTACCTGAAGATATATTTGATGATGTAGATACTGTGTTTCATCTTGTTGGCGTTACTCATGATGTGAATAATGCATCAAAGCTAGAAAGTCATTATCATGATGTAAATGTAGTTGCTACTGAGCAACTTGTAATAGCAGCTGAAAAAAAAGGTGTTAAAAATTTTATATATATTAGTAGCGTCAAAGCTGGAGGTAGTGCTATTTTTGGTAAATGCATGACTGAGGAAGATCAGTCAGAGCCTGAAGGCATATATGGAAGGTCTAAGCGAGAGGCGGAGATAAGGCTGCTTGAAATTGGTAAGGAATCAGAAATTAATATTTCTATAATTCGTCCATCATTAGTTTATGGTCGAGGTGTCAAGGGAAATTTACGTCAAATGCTTTTAGGAATAAAAAAAGGTTGGTTTCCACCGTTGCCAGAAACTGGTAATCGTCGATCCATGATACATGTAGATGATTTAGTAAGCATATTACTTTTAGCTGAAAAAGATAAGCGATCAAAAGGAGAAATTTTTATAGCAACTGATGGAAATTATTACTCATCAAAACAAATTTATAGAGCCATGAACCAATCTTTAAATAAAGTTATTAAGAATTGGGAGGTTCCAAATTTTTTTTTTATAGCTCTCGCAAAAATTGGCAATTTAATAAATATAATAATACCATTTCCTTTTGACTCTTATCGTTATCAAAAGCTACTTGGTGATGAGTGCTTTTCTTCAAAAAAATTACAAACTACTTTAGGATTTAAAGCCACTCATTCTATTTTTTCTAATCCTTTAGACTCATTTTGATACTGAATAATAACGCACTAAATTTACCTTTAAATTTTTTAAAGTATAATTTCCCATTCTTTAGAAGTGTTTAAGAAAAAAAAGTAATTTAATTTTTTTATAACTTATTTAATAATAAATGCAAAAAACTGATAAATTAGTGAAAATAATTATAGGTGAAAGAAGTAATCTTTCTTATTACTTAGCAAAAAGGTTCACCTATTCGGAAGTTTTTTCATCTTCATCACTTTCAAAATCATTGTTACAATTAAGTAAATTCAAAGATAAAAAAGTAGATATTATTTTTAATAATTTTCAGCCATCAGCTAAGTTAAGCTCTTATGAAAATCCATCTCAATATATAGAATTATCAATTTCATTAACAGTAAAAGTGTTGATGTTCTTAATTGAAGACGGGGCCTTAATAAATCAAATAATCTATACTAGCAGTTGTTCAGTTTATGGCAATTCAATAAAAACAAATGGTAATGATGAGTTGTCCCCAATTGGTATTCCAGCGAATCTAAAATATCTTAATGAACAGTTTTTAAGAGAAGTTTGTAAGAATAATAATCTTAATCTTATAATTACAAGAATTTTTAATATGTTTGGTGGGAGCGATAATTTTTCAGTAATAAGCAAAATTATTAATTGCTATAAAAACCAAATTCCCCTAACAGTTCGTAATAATGGAGAGTCTATTAGAGATTTTATTCATATTGACAATGTTGTTGATGTTTATGAAAGACTATTAGATGGTCCAGCAAGAAAGTTTAACATTGTCGATGTTGGAAGTGGGCATGGAAAAAGCTTAGCAGATATTTTGAAATATTTATCAGATAATGGTTATATTATTGTTACTGAAAACTCTCCCTCAAGCGAAATTAATTTTTCACAAGCAAATACCAGTAATATTGAGGAAATTATAGATATTTCTACATTTGTTGATATTGATTCATTTTTACTTGATGAGATTAAATAATTTAATGTCAAAAATAATTATTAATGCATCAAACTTAAAAGGTGGGGGCGCACTTCAAGTTGCAATTACATTTATTGAGGGTTTAAAAGAATTCAAAAATAACAATTATCATATTTTTCTCCCACCAATTTTGTTTACATCTATTGATTTTGAAAAATTTTCAAATAATATTATGTTTTATAAAGTTGCCAATCCACCAGTTTTTAATTTCTATGGATGGGGGCTAAGCGAATTAACAAATTTGGAAAAAACTATTCAACCAGCTTGTGTGTTCTCTTTTTTTGGACCAACATATTGGAGGCCAAAAAGCTTACATATAATGGGTTTCGCAAATGGCCTATATTTATATGATGACCTACCATATATCAAAAAAATTCCTTTTTTTAAAAAAATATTTTTTAATTTAAAAAAATTCTATCATAGAATTTTATTAAAAAATAATGCCGATTATTATATTGTTCAGACTGATGAGATGAAAAAAAGACTGTCTATTTTTTTGAAAATTTCAAAAAATATAATCTCCGTAAATTATGGAAGTTACCATCCTATTTTTACAAGAAAAGTTAATGATTTATTCTTATTGCCTGAGAAAAGGGATGATGAGTTTTGGTTTATTACAATTTCATCCTTCTACCCCCACAAGAATTTAGATGTTATTAATAGGGTTTTAGATATTTTAGTACTTAAAGATATTGATATTAATATTAAGTTTGTTTTAACCCTTCCTGATAATATTTTCCAAGAAAAATTTAAGCAACATGTAAATTCATTAATAAATGTTGGCCCTGTTGATTTGGAAGAATGTCCATATTTGTATAGTAGGGCCGATGCTCTTTTTTTGCCAACTTTAGTAGAAAGCTTTTCTGCCTCTTACCCTGAGGCTATGATAATGAAAAAGCCTATATTGACTTCCAATTATCAATTTTCCCGCCTTGTATGCAATGATTCTGCCCTTTATTTTGATCCATACAATCCTAATGATATCGTAGATAAAATTATTCAAATTTCTTCTAACAAAAGTCTATACAATAAACTTATTAAAAATGGGCTTGAAACAGTACATAAAATGCCCTCATTCCATAATAGTACAAGAAAATATTTAGATATTTGTGAATCATATATTCCTGCATCAGACTATGACAATAAAAGCCTCGATAGGCATTTAAAATAATGCAAACTAGTAAACGTCTTCTTGATTTATTTATATCTATTTTTCTAACTTGTATCCTGTTTTTTCCTATAATTATTATTGCTGTCATGATTTTCTTTACATCTAAAGGTCCAGTCTTATTCTGGTCAAAACGTGTTGGAATTAATAATATGATTTTTAAAATGCCAAAATTTCGAACTATGTTAATTAATGCTCCCATTGTGGCTACACATTTAATAAAAAATTCAAATGAGTTGTTGTCTCCAATTGGAGGATTCTTGCGTAAATTTAGTCTAGATGAATTTCCCCAATTATTTTCTATTCTTAAAGGAGATATGACTCTTGTTGGGCCTCGACCTGCTCTTTATAATCAAGACGATTTAATTGCGATGAGAAAAACTAAAGGTATTCATAAGCTGACCCCCGGCCTTACAGGTTGGGCGCAAATTAATGGGAGAGATAATATTTCTTTGACAGATAAAGTTGATTTAGATTTCTACTATCTAAAGAATAAATCATTTATTTTTGATTTAAAAATTATTGTCCTCACAGTTTTTAAGATTATCAAGAATAATGATGTATCTCATTAAGTTATTATGATTATTATTAGTACAATAGTTATTGTTTGTTTTCTTTTGATGCATTTTATTGATATGGCATCTTTTGGATCTAGGATTGCAGGGAGAGTTATAAAAAGGGCTGCCCTTGGTACGACTCTCCAGCTGTCAATTATGACTTTAAGTAAATTTTTCTTAGTTCCTTTTTTACCCTTATTGGGATTTTTAGTTGAATCTGGAATTAATATCGAAAATTATGTATTATTAGTAATTGTTGCGTATGCAACAACTTTTCTTGTGTCAATTATTATCTTATTTAATTTAAATTCATTTCAATATTTTTTCCAGAAATTATTTAGTAATTATGATAATAGAACTATACCAGCTGCCTTAATAAAAACAATCTTCACTAAAAATAAAGATTTAAGGTTGAAGCCCTGTCAAAAATTCTCTTTAAACAGCATTGTAATTAAAAAAACACTTGTTTCTTGTTTTGCCTACCTTTTTATAATAACTGGATTTTTTGCTGCCTTTATGCTGGGTATTTTGTATCCGGAGAATAGATTGACATTAAGTCAATTTACAGCTACTTTTCATGGAATAGGTACTATTATTCTTGCAGTTTATCTTGATCCAATGCTAAGTCGCTCAATTGACCTTCTCGATGATGATATTACTTGGGTGAATAATGTTTATTCAATTTTACTAGGTAGGGTTCTGAGTTATTTAATTATTTTGACCTGTCTATGTATTTTTCTAATTATCAGAAAATTTTTTTGATAGCTAGCAAATCTCTTATTTCTATGTTTTCATTAAATAACCTATAATATCCAATTATGTTAGTCAGCAAAATTACGTTAATTTCAAGAACTTCAAAGCAATTAGTAATGACTATATCTGATGCTTTGCTAGTTATTGCAATATTATTTATCTCTTTCTCATTTAGATTAAATATTTTGTTCTGGCCAAGTGACGATCTTTTTCTGGTTATATTCGGCGCTCCTATTATTGCAATTCCTATTTTTAGATGGTTTGGTTTATACAGAATTATCATTCGTTTTATTGGTTTTAAATCATTGTGGTCAATTTTTCAAGCAGTCTCTTTGTATATTTTAATATGGGGATTATTGATTTTTTTAAGTGGGGTTCAAGGTGTTCCTAGGTCAGTTATTTTAATTAATTGGTTATTATCTATATTTGTTATTGGAGGCTCAAGGATTTTTATAAGTTGGTTGTTATTAAAATATTCAAATAACATCTTAAATTTTAAAAAAGTAATAATTTATGGAGCAGGTGATGCAGGTAGGCAGCTTTCTAATGCATTATCACAATCATCTGAATTTAAACCAATTGCATTTATAGATGATGATATTGATTTGCATAAGCAAAATATTAATGGACTTGAGGTTATTTCTAAAGAAGATCTAAAAAACTTTATTACTAAGAATGATGTCAGTGAAATCCTACTTGCAATGCCATCATTGCCTAGAAGAAAAATAAGATTAATTTTTGATTTTTTGTCGCCTTTTCAAGTAATTGTTAAAACTCTTCCTAGTGTTACTCAATTAACACAAGGAAGAGTGAGAGTTGATGATTTGCTGGCAATAGATATTCATGATTTATTAGGGAGATCGTCAGTAAAGCCAATATCAAAATTATTAAAAATAAAAATTTCAGATAAAGTAGTTTTAATATCTGGTGCTGGTGGTTCTATAGGAAGTGAGCTTTCTCGCCAGATAATTAACTTAAAACCTAAAAAGTTAATCCTTTTTGACATAAGTGAGTCATCTTTGTATCAAATTCATCAAGAGTTAGTTACTCTTTCTAGTGTTAAAATTCTGCCAATTATTGGGTCAGTTAGAGATCAAAAAAGACTTCAAAATATTTGTGTAAATTATTCTGTAAATACTATATATCATGCGGCTGCATACAAGCATGTGCCATTGGTTGAGTATAATCAAGCGCAGGGTGTCTTAAATAATATTAGTGGCACATTGTCAATAGCAAAAGCGGCGATTGCCTCCAAGGTTGATACTTTTGTTTTAATTTCAACTGATAAAGCAGTGAGGCCAACTAACACAATGGGTGCTACTAAGCGCATAGCCGAATTAATTCTCCAAGGCCTTTCTCAAGAATCTCACAATACCTGCTTTACAATGGTTCGTTTTGGAAATGTACTTGACTCAAGTGGTTCAGTTATTCCTTTGTTTAAAAAACAAATCAGAGATGGAGGGCCTGTAACAGTTACAGATATTAATATAGTACGTTACTTTATGACAATTCCTGAATCAGTAGAGCTAGTAATACAGGCTGGAGCAATGGGTAAGGGTGGAGATGTTTTTGTTCTTGATATGGGGGAGCCTGTTAAGATTTATGATTTAGCAGTTAAGATGATTCAATTGAGTGGCCTACAGGTTAAAGATAAAAGTAATTTAGATGGTGATATTGAAATTGTTTATACAGGCCTTAGGCCTGGAGAGAAGCTTTATGAGGAGCTATTAGTTGGAAGTAATGTCAGTGCAACAGAGAATAAATTGATTATGCGAGCTGAAGAAGAAATGATTTATTGGAAGACATTAAAGCCATTATTAGAAGAGTTAGAAAATGCTTCAATAAATAATCAACACGAAAAAATTCGAGAGTTGCTCCAGACCTTGGTGCCAGGGTTTATTCCACAATCTAGCATTATAGATTTGGTTTTATAAAATTAAAAAAACTACATTTACTTTATAGCAAAAATTCAAGCTTATTAGCAAAGTGATTTACTGCAGCCACATAACCTTGAACACTTCCACAATCAAATCTTTTTCCTTTAAATTTTAGCGCAATAACCTTGCCTTTATTTGCTTGAACTTGAAGTGCATCAGTTAATTGGACTTCATTATTTATTCCTGGCTTAGTGTTTTTAATAATATTAAAAATGTCAGGCGTAAGAATATACCTACCAATAATAGCCATATTGCTTGGAGCTTCTTTGACCGAGGGTTTTTCTATCATTGTATTTACTTTATATAAGTTATTTGAATTATCAATTAAGTTACCATCTATTATTCCATATCTACTAGTTTGACTTTTTGGCACCTCCTCAACAGCAACTATCGAGCACTTATACTTTTTATAGATATCAACCATTTGACCGATAACACTTTTATTTTCAAAGTCACACAAATCATCAGCTAATATAACTGCAAATGGCTCATTTCCAATTAGAGGCATACCAGTATATATTGCATCCCCTAAACCCAACATTTTTGGTTGGCGCACATAAGTAAAAGTAGTATTATCAATCAACTTATTTATTTGATTTAAATATTGTTCTTTTGAAGTTCCAATTAGTTGAGATTCGAGTTCATATGAATAATCAAAGTGATCTTCAATTGCACGTTTTCCTCTACCAGTAACAATAGCCATATTGTTTATTCCACCCAATATGGCTTCTTCAACGCCATATTGTAACAAGGGTTTAGTTAGGATTGGGAGCATCTCTTTAGGGATTGCTTTAGTAGCAGGAAGAAAGCGTGTTCCATATCCAGCTGCAGGGAAAAGACATTTATTTATCATTAGTTTTTATTTAATCCTTAAGCATAGCTAATTAAACTGAATATCTCTGAGTATTAAACATCATACTGTTCTTGAATATAAAAACAATCTTTAAAAAAATATTTATTTATAGCCATTGCTCTTCTTTACTGTAATGGTTATTTAATAGCATACAGTATCAGAAAATATTCTCGTGATAAAATTAGAAAGTTTCCAATCAAGATTACCTAAAAACAACATTATGTGAGAAAATGGAAATTAATCTAAAGCTCCTTACAAATCTTTTCTTTCTAAAAAAAATACAAATAATGATAATACTAGAAGTATCTTTTCTTTCTGATACATCTTCATGCTTAATGATTGATGAGGCTCTAGCAACTCCCTATGTTGATAAAACTGTAAGACCTCAATTTATAAAAGATGACTGTCTTGACATGTATAAAGTTCTACCTGAGTATAAAAACATAACAGAGCTATCAAGTATTGTAACTACTAGCTTTAATATGCATGAAGAGCCAATTTTATCCTCAGAACTTGATACAATCAATTCATTTATTAAAAGTGGAATAAAGTGCATGGTATTAGGAAATTACTTAGTTCAAAATGTTTCAGAAAAAAGACATTAAAGGAAAAAAATAATGATTATTGACAACAATCTAACTCCTTATATATTTATAGAGGGTGGTTCAATTTTAGAGGCTCTCAATAAGATAAATTTAAATCAAAGCAGAGTTATCTTTACTATCTCTGATAAAGGAATAGTAAAAGGCGTAATTGGGGATGGTGATATTCGACGTTGGTTAACTAGTCAAAGCAATGTCAATCTTAATCTCCCAGTATCAAGTGTCCACAATACCTCATTTTCCAGCTCTTTAATTAGTGATGATGCACTTTCCATTGAAAAGAAATTCATAAATGGAATTAACATTCTACCACTATTGGATAGAAACAATAAGATAGTAGCTGTTGCAAAACAACACTCAGATTTTTTTGAGATAGGAAAATTTAAAATAGGCAAAAAACAACCTGTATTTATCATCGCTGAAATAGGGAATAATCACAATGGAGATTATAATTTAGCAAAGAAACTAGTTGATGAGGCAGTCAATTCAGGCGCTGATTGTGTAAAGTTTCAAATGAGAGATATTAGCTCATTGTATAGAAAATCATTGTATAGAGAATCATTGAATATTAAAAACTCTAATGAAGATTTGGGTTCAGAATATGTAACAGACCTTCTTCTAAAATATCAGTTATCTGACGACCTTATGTTTAAGATCTTTGATTATTGTCATAGAAAAGGAATTATGCCTTTATGCACTCCATGGGATTATAAGAGTGTTGAAAAATTAAATAGTTATGGAATGGAGGGATTTAAAGTTGCTTCAGCAGATTTGGTAAACCATGAATTATTAGGTAGTTTAATTAATACAAAAAAACCACTAATATGCTCAACTGGTATGTCTCGTGAAGACGAGATTATAGATTCTGTAAATCTTCTTAAGAGAGCAGGTGCACAATTTTCACTACTTCATTGTAATGCAACTTATCCAGCACCTTTTAAAGATATAAATTTATCATATTTAAAACGTTTGTCTGAAATTGGTCAATGTGTTGTTGGTTATTCTAGCCATGAACGTGGAATAAGTGTAGCTATAGCTTCTGTTGCATTTGGCGCAAGAATAATTGAAAAGCATTTTTCTTTGGATAAAAATATGGAAGGAAATGATCATAGGGTAAGTCTATTACCAAATGAATTTTCTAACCTAGTGTCTGGGATTCGAGAGGTGGAACAAAGTATTGGAGGTTCGAGTGCAAGAACTATTACCCAGGGCGAGCTAATGAATAGAGATATTCTAGGTAAAAGCCTAGTCATTAACTGTAACCTAAAGAAGGGCGAGATTATCCAGAGTAAAATGATAGAGATTAGAAGTCCTGGACAGGGCCTGGCTCCTTATCAAAAAAAAGATATTGTTAATAAGATAGCTTTCCATGATTTTCAAAGTGGAGACTTCTTTTTCCCTTCTGATTTAAAGACTGAAAAAAAGTTTAAACCAAAAAACTTTAATTTTAAAAGAAAATGGGGTATCCCTATTCGTTTTCATGATATGGAAAAATTATCAAGTTATAGCAATGTTGATTTGGTTGAATTTCATCTAAGCTATAAAGATTTGGATGTAAATATTGATGACTTTTTGAAAAAAAAATATGATATGGACGTTATTATTCATGCTCCAGAATTATTTATAGGTGATCATATTTTGGATTTATCATCAGAGGATGATGAGTATCGAAATCACTCTATTATGGAGTTAAATCGAGTAGTGAAAGTAACTAGAAAAATTAGAACTTTTTTTAATAAAACTTCAGAAAAAACAATGATAGTTGTTAATGTTGGAGGTGCAACAAAAAATTCAATAATTGATAATACTAAAAAATCTGAAATGCTTGCTCGAATTGCTGAAAGCTTATCTCAGATTGACCAAAAAAATATAGAATTTATTCCACAAACAATGCCTCCATTTCCTTGGCATTTTGGTGGTCAAAGATTTCATAATTTATTTGTAGATCCAAAAGAAGTGGTATCTTTTTGTAAGAAATACAACTTTCGTGTTTGTTTGGACGTGTCACATTCAAAACTAGCATGTAATTTCCATAATTGGTCTTTTAAGGAATTTATTAGTCAAGTGGGCCCTTACTCTGCTCATCTTCATATAGTTGATGCTTATGGTATTGATGGTGAAGGTGTTCAAATTGGCCAAGGAGAAATAGATTTCCCTGCTATGATTTCATGGCTAAATCAATATAGCCCTGATTCTTCATTTATTCCAGAGATTTGGCAAGGTCATAAGGATAACGGGTCTGGATTCTGGAAGGCACTTCATCATTTAGAACAATGGAAATTTTAGCAATTATTCCAGCAAGAAGTGGAAGCAAAGGCTTGCCAGGCAAAAATATACTTCCATTGAATGGCCATCCATTGATTGCTTATAGTGTTTCTGCAGCTTTACAGACACCTGAAATAACAAGAGTAATTTGTTCTACTGATTCTAATGATATTGCACAAATAGCTCGAGATTATGGAGCTGAAACTCCTTTTATTCGCCCAAGTTTTATAGCACAGGATCTTAGCAGTGATATTGAAGCGTTTTCCCACGCATTAGATTGGCTGAAAAAAAATGAAGGTTATATCCCAGATATAGTAGTTCAATTAAGACCAACATCACCTATTAGGTTTGTAACTGATATTCAAAGAGCTATAGAGTCTTTAATTAATCATCCAGATTGTGATTCTGTTAGATCTGTGTCAGAACCAGTAACTACTCCTTATAAAATGTGGACAATGACTAATGAAGAAATTCTTCATCCTTTGTTGTCTTTAGTAGGTAACCTTGAGCCTTACAATAGCCCTCGTCAAGGATTACCAGAAACATGGGCACAAACTGGTACCTTAGAAGTTATAAGGTCTACTACTATTTCATATAAAAAATCAATGACTGGAGATAAAATACTAGGTTTAAAGATAGATCCAGATACATATATTGATATTGATACATTGAATAGTTTCTTACTTGCAGAGCTAGTTATGAAAAATAGTAATTGTGTTAAACCCAACATATGAAGTTCTTAATATGTGGTGTAGGGTCAATTGGTGAAAGGCATATAAGAAATCTTATTAGCCTAGGATTTGATGACATTATCTTATTTCGTAAAAGAAATAATCCTTTGAGAACTATTTCAAATATATTTCCAACATACTCATCATTAAGGGAGTGTCTAGATAAAAAACCTGATGTAGCTATTATTTGTAATCCTACTCACCTTCATATCGAAACTGCAATACAATGCGCGAAAGCCAATTGCCATATTTTTATTGAAAAACCAATAAGTCACAATTTAGAGAAGTGCGATGAATTAATATTAACTCTAAAGCAGAAAAATAAAATTGCAATGGTGGGGTATATGATGCGATATCATCCATGCATATTAAAAATGAAAAAATGGATAGAAAAAGGTGATATAGGAAAAATTATTAGTTTAAGGTCAGTATGGGGCGAGTATTTACCAGATTGGCATCCATGGGAAGACTATAGAAAAACATATGCAGCAGTTCGAAATATGGGCGGTGGCCCTGCACTTACATTAAGTCATGAGTTAGACCTTGCTATTTGGTTATTTGGCAAGGTTAATAAAGTTGTGGGTATGACAAATTATAATTCTAATTTGGAGATTGATACTGAGCATGCTATTGATATATTAATATCTTTTGAAAGTGGAATAACAGGAAATATACATTTAGATTATTTTCAAAAACCTCCAAAACGTTCTATTGAGATAGTTGGGTCAAAAGGTAGAATTGAATTTGACTATTACTTAAATAGAGTTATTCTTTACACTCATGATGATATCAATGGTAAAGTTTTTAGTGTTGATAAAGAATTTGAGCATAACGACATGTTTGTAAGCGAGATAGAACAATTTATTTATACAATTAAATATGGCAAATTATCACCAATTTCAATAAAAGATTCACTTATGTCTGTTGATGTTGCTCTTAGAGCATTAAGAAGTGATTAGTGTAGTACTATAAAAAATATTTAATATGGAGAAGTTTCCAATGAATGAGTTTTCATTAGAAAAAAAAGTAGCACTTATAACTGGAGCTAATGGATTAATTGGTCGTGAAATATCAGATGCTTTGGCTTCTTTCTCTGCAAGCTTGATCTTGATTGATAACACAGAAAGTCCAGAGCTTGACAATTATGCAAAAAATTTATCTGAAAAATATTTAGTAAAAATTAAGGTATTCCATACTAATATTACAGATATTAATGAAATCAAACAAGCTATTGCTGAGTCAGTGCTTTATTTTGGGAAGATTGATATATTGATTAATCTTGCAGCAATAGACGCTAAGTTTGATGAAAATATAAATGATATGCCTAAAACAGCGTTTGAGGATTTCCCAATAGATTTATGGAATAAATCAGTAGAAGTTAATATGACGGGAACTTTTATAATAACTCAACAAGTCGCTAAACAAATGCTAATACAAAAAAGTGGAAATATCATCAATGTTGCTTCAACTTACTCACTGGTTTCGCCGAACCAAAATCTTTATAATTTTAATGAAGAGGACAATCAATTATTTAAGCCTATAGATTATGTTGCTACAAAGTCTATGATTCCAAATTTCACGCGATACTTGGCAACATTCTATGGAAAGAAGGGTATCAGAGTAAATACAATTGTGCCACATGGAGTTCTTAATAATGCCAGCAATGAGTTTATAGAAAACTTTGCTAAATTATCTCCCTTAGGGCGAATGTGTAATAAGGATGAGCTTAGAGGCCCATTTATATTTCTAGCATCAGATGCATCATCTTATATGACTGGAAGTACCTTAGTGGTCGATGGTGGATGGACTGCTTGGTAATTTTTATAGTCTTCAAGCGTTTAACACTATTATAAATAGTTTGCTTCTTCTGACTAATTAAATCAAATAGTTATTGATTCTGATTTAGTTGGAAGGTTTTATGATTTTAAGGTGTGGAAGAGGTTGAAAAATAGCATCTAAAGAAATTTATGAATGTAAATCCTCAAATCTAAAATAACCATCATCAATCGTTTTCATTCTATATTTTTAAATTAATTTATCATTTAAATATCTAAATTAAGCTAAGTTACATTATAATTTATTAGAGGTTCGTCCTGCATAAAACACAATACTATTATTAATTTTTTTGTAAGAGATATTTATTTTAAAGTGATAAAAAAATTATGAAAAATTTTTATATAGTTGCATTAATTCCAGCACGATCAAATTCTAAAGGAATTAAAGATAAAAATATAAAAAAATACAAGGGTAAGCCATTAATTTCTCACTCAATTCAGCATGGTCTAGAATCAAGACTCATTAACAAAGTTGTTGTAACCACTGATTCTGAAAAATATAGACAGATTGCACTAGATTTTGGAGCGAATGTTGCAATTCTAAGGCCAAAAGAGATTTCTGAAGATTTGTCCAGAGACTTTGAATTCTTTCTGCATTATATTAATGAGCTGCACAAGAATAAGGAGCAGGTTCCAGACTTTATTGTCCTATTAAGGCCAACCTACCCTTCAAGAAAAGTTTCTGATATTGATAAAGCTATTGAACTGTTTATAAGTAACTATGATGAAATGGATTCCTTAAAAAGTGTCGTTATTTGTGATCAATCTCCATTTAAGATGTGGACTTTGGTTCAAGATGGGTTAATAAAGCCCTTATTACCAAGTAAGGAAAAGGAGGAATTATTTAACTCTCCACGTCAATTATTGCCAAATGTTTATTGGCAAAATGCCTGCGTTGATATAGTAAAAACATCAACAGTCATTAACATGCATTCTGTATCAGGCGAACGAGTCTTGCCTTATATAATGACTTCTGATGAAGTGAATGACATAGATACAATAAATGATTTTAATATATCTCTTAATAAACAATAGGATGAAAATATGAATTCAAGAACTAAACCTTTAATAATCTTTGAAATGGCAAATAACCATATGGGTAGCGTAGATCATGGGAAAAAAATTATTAATAGCTTGAAAGAGCAGGCAAAATTTTTTGATTTTGATTTTGCCGTTAAATTTCAATATAGAGATCTTGATACCTTTATTCATCCTGAATATAAGGATAGAATGGATCTTAAGTTTGTTAAGCGTTTTTCAGAAACTAGAATAAGTGATGCTGATTATCTAAGTCTAAAGTCTGAGTGTGAAAAAGTTGGATTTAAAACAATTTGTACGCCATTTGATGAGGTGTCAGTAAGAAAGATAAAGGAACATAATTATGATTATTTAAAGGTTGCAAGTTGTTCAATTAAGGATTGGCCTCTATTAGAAGAGATTTGTAAGGTAGATATGCCAGTTATTGCATCTACTGGAGGAGCCTCACTTGAAGATGTTGATAAAGTTGTTAGCTTATTCCATCATGAGAGTGTAAGTTTAATTCTGATGCATTGCGTAGGTATTTATCCAACTGATAATAGTAATTTACAATTAAATAGAATTAGCTGGTTTAAAGGCAGATATAACGGTATTGAAGTAGGTTTTTCTACACACGAATCACCAGATCAGTTATTGCCTGTTTCGATAGCAGTAGGAAAGGGTGTAATGATTTTTGAAAAACACGTTGGACTAGAAGACAAGTCTCAACAGTTTGAATTAAACGCATATTCAGCTAATCCAGAACAAGTTGGAAGGTGGTTAAATTGTATTGATGAGTCTATAAAAATCTTGGGCGAGAATTCAGAGAAAAACTATACTCCTAAAAAAGAAGAAATTGATGGGTTATTGAATTTGAAGAGAGGAGTTTATGCCAAAGAAACAATAGAAAAAGACTTGAATTTTGATGAAAATAAAGTATTTTATGCAATGCCAGCAAAAAAAGGGCAGATGACTTCTGAAGATTTCTCTAAGCATAGCTTAAAGTATGTAAGTCTTGATAGTTATAATAAAAATGATCCTATTATAAATTATGTAATTGAAAAGTCAGATATTAACAGGGTTACTATATCTGACCTACTTCATAAGATTAAAGCGCTACTATCGCAGGCTAGAATAATTATTAATGAGGATTCTAATATTGAATTATCACATCATTATGGCATTGAAAATATTGCCAACACAGGTGCAGTATTAATTGATTGTATTAATCAAGAGTATTGTAAGAAGATATTAGTAATGGCCCCTAATCAAGTTCATCCTGAGCATTATCATATTAAGAAGAAAGAGTCATTTCAAGTTCTATGGGGCGACTTAGATTTTACAAAAAACTCTGTAAAGATGAAGTTAAAGCCTGGTGACATTGTAACAATAGAGAAAATGGAAAAACATTCATTTGCAACCAAGAATGGGGTCGTTTTTGAAGAAATTTCTACTACTGCTTTTAGTAATGATTCTGTTTATACTGATGAGAAGATTAATAAAATGACCGATAGGAAAACATCTTTAAAAGATCATTCGTTGATTTTTTAAATGAATGTTTTTTACTGATAAAGAAATTATTGTTTTTGACTTTGATGGAGTACTTGTTGAGTCGAACAAAATCAAATTTGATGCTTTTTTTGCTATATGGAATGTTTACGTAAGTAAAAATTCTGTTCAACGATCACTATTACTAGGTGGAGATAGAAGGAAAGTTATTAATAGAATCTATAAAGAAGAAAATACACTTATAAATTCTAAGTACGGGCCAGAATTTTTCGTAGAGGCATATTCCAAGTTGGTTCATAAAGAAATAGTAAAAATTGGCGTCTCTAGTAATATACTAAACTTTTTAATGAACTCAAATAAAGCATTATTTATTAATTCAGCTACACCAGAAAATGAATTAATTAAACTCTCTAATGATCTAAATATCTCTCAATACTTTTCGGGTATTTATGGAACTCCTAAGAGTAAAAAAGATAATTTTAATATTATTTTTGAAAACAATAATATTAAAGCAAAGCATATAGCTTTTTTTGGTGATATGCAGTCAGATAAAGATGTAGCAGATGATATGAATATTGAGTTTTATAAAATTTTATCCAAAGAGTCAGATTTAAGATAAAAACGAAATTTTATTGCCTTGATTAAACGGTTTCAAAATAACAATTTATTCTCTAGGATTTATCCATATTTTTATTACCAATCAGGGCCCAGGCAAAATTCAATTTGTCTTTTATTGTAAACACCTATGGGAATCTCTTTCAACTCAAAAAAATGTTGGTCATATTCCACAGAATGATAATAAACCCAATCACGTTGTAAATTTGTTTTTAGAAATCTTGCATTAGCAGTTCTTCCGTCTACAACTATAAGAGTTCCTGGCAATAAAAAATGCTCAAAAGCTAAAATATCTGCAGACATTGGTAACCGATCAGGGTGATTTGTGGAAATACCTCTTACGTCACCGATTGGAGAATATTGGTCTGGAGCATCTAAATATATCAAATCAGGGCAGATATTTGGAAGATTATCATAAAGAGTAGAGATTCGATCATTAAAGGTTGTTACATGGCAAGGGCAATAGTGATAAGTGACATTTTTTACATTAGGATTAGCTGACTTTACAACTTCTATCCATTCTTTATTATTATCAACTGAATGACACTCAAAAGGATTAGACCTTCTTAAGTTTTTATTAACAAAGTCACCATACTTTAATTTATTTTGTTCGAGTGCATGATCAAACATGATTGTACTTTTTCCAACACCCATTTCTAGGATGGTAGTGGCCTTCCTAGAAGTTACCAAATAGTGTAAACGAATTAAATCATCCATTTCTTCCGAATAAGGAATTTTAATTTCAGGATCAACATAAAAGTATGTTTCTTGAGCAATTTTTCTATCTAAATCACCATATTCTTCAAGATTTACCCCTAAATTTTCATGAAATGGGTTTTCATTCAAATACTCACCATAATCCAATAATTCTTTAAACAATTCCATTGTGATTCCTATTAATTAAATTTATGTGAATCTTTCGTTTAGATTTAATTTCATATAAATATGAAACTTATAATTTCAATTCCAAACAGCATTATAGAAGATTTATCAATAATCCAGAATCTAATATTGGTAAACCTCAATTCATAATATATTATTCCTAAATAAATTTTTTAATTTGATTTTAGTTAAATTACTTAATATACGACATAAACATATTTTTTATCTTATTCAATAAGAAATATAAGATTGATAGATAAAAATTAGGATAAAGGCAGTTAAAAAAAACTAATTTTATTGGATTAACATAGTCAATACCAGTCTGACCACTATAAAGAATCATCTTAACTAAATCTGGAATAAAATTTTTTAAAGCATGGTTCTTATAAATAATATATTTGAAGTATGAAAGTCCATTTAACCTAAACTCCTTAAGGCTTTCAATTAGTCGAACACTATTCACTAAAGGAGAAAAAGAAGACCATTCACGGACTCCAGATAAATTTACAGTTAATGGTTCTGAGTAAAAATAAGCATTTGATTTTGAAAATGCATTAGCAAATATCTTTACATGTGGAAAAGTATTATCATAATGTGAAAATTCTCTTGGATCATTAGATGCATTATTATTAAGTATATTTGCATTATTTAACCAGTTTTCTCTTTTAAATACTGAAAGAAACATGCCACCAAGAAAATCGAAAGAAATTTTCGGATTTATTAAATCTATAAATTTTATTCGACCATCCTTTTTCCAAGAAGAAAATAAAGACATATTATTTGGTAAATTTTTTGTATTAAACGGAAAAGTAAAAGAAGTTAAATAGTGTGAGTCTAAACAATAAGAATTTATATAAAAAAAATCAACATCTTTATTACAAGATATAATTCTATCAAGATCAAAAATAGCATTTGATAATAGAAGATCATCATCTCCTATTAGCCAAATAAAATTCCCACTAGCTATGTTTACTACGTTTAAATAATTATTAACTCTTCCAATATTACGAGTATTTTTATAGTAGTTAATTGGAATTTTTTTTTGAAAAGATCGAACAACTTCCTCTGTATTGTCACTTGAAAAATTATCAGAAATACAAACTTCATACTCTATTGATGTAGAGTTTTTATTTAATGCAATCGATTCTAAACAATTATTTAAATGGTTAGCGCGATTATAAGTTGGAATACAGATTGATATTTTCATACATTCTAATGTGTCAAATAGATTTAATTAGTTTATCTAAAGATGGTTATAAAAGGAAAATATATATCTTAAGTTTACAACGAACTATTTTTTGTTTTCTAAACTCCTGCATATCTTCAAATAAATATCTTCTAAAAATTGATTAATTGGAATTTTCATACAATTTTTAAGCCTGTCTTTAATAGAAAATTGTTTGTCTTGAATTTTTATTTTATGTACCTCATTACATGAGTAATACCAGTTCCATCAGTTACTTTTGCTGAGTTATTAATTAAACTTCTCATCTGATTCATTAAATGACTAATTTGACTATTCATTTGATCTAGTTGATCCACTTCAATAGATAATGCTGCTCCAGCTTCATGTATTAATTGAGCAATTAATTTTTGATTTTGTGCTAATACTATTTGAATACTAGGTAAGCCTAAACAGCACCGCTCCCAAGTTGTTGCCCCAGAAGCGCCAATCGCAAAATCAGCATTTGCCATTATCTCTGCCATATTGCTAACATTCGACCTAACTTCTATTTTCAATGGCGAATATTTTGCTTGTTGTTGAATAATATCTATGTGAGGCCCAATACTTCCCATAATCACCATAATTTCCAAGTCTGGGCTTAAATTACAAGTTTTGAGCTTCTCTAAAATTTTTCCTGTAACATTATTTTGGTCAGCACCACCTAATGTAATAAGTAGTTTTTTTAATGCTGGATTTTCGCGACGCTTTAGACTGTATTCACGCCACTTGGAAAACTCAGGCCTTAGTAAGGAATATTTTGAACCAAGTAACAGCTGGCAACTATCAGGAACTAAATATTGATAATTTTGCACCTGACGACCATACGTTTGATCTAATAGAACGTCGCACTGATGCTTACGATCTGCAAGATCATCTATCACCATAAGTTTCTTATAAACACCATGTAATTTAATTTGCCAAGTCTCGTCCAGGGCATAGTGGTCTACTATTAGCCAGTCAGGATTTACTTTTTTTAAAATGACTTTACATAAATCTGCATCTTGTTGTTGAGTCCCCCCTAACCAATGAGTATGGTTAAGAATATTTTTTGATTCTAAACTAGTAGATTGGGGTATTTCTGAGAAACTCTCACTAATTGACAACGAATACACCTTAAAGCCTTTACCTTGAATAAAGTCTATTAAATTGCCTTCATGTTCACGACAAATAAACTCTACTTGCTTATTATTTTCTTTCAAAGCCTCTGCCAATGATAAACATCTCATCACATGGCCAATACCCATTTCTATTGACGAATCAACACGGATAACAACTCTCATTGATTCAAGCATTTAGTAACTCTTTCATTAGTTTATCTATTTTTTATTTGATAAGTTTGCTAGGCAATCTAGCCGAACCAAGTACTGCTTGTACTAATGTTACTTCTTTCATAACTTCATTCAATTTGATTGGTTTAGTATATTTATATCATAAATTTCAGCTTTATTAGCTATAAAATATGTCGCATAATAACTTCCATTTTTTCCTTTAAAATCAATAATAGTTTCAGTTAATTTCAAAATATTCCTGAGCAAGTGGAGGTATTAAGTCTAAAAGATTGGGCAATTTTAAACCTAGTTCATTTTCAAACTTTGAGCTGTCCATAAGCATATTTTTTGGGCGATTAGCTTTTAAACCTTTATGCTGATTGAGATTTATACGTTTCATAGTATTAGTTGGAAGTTTTAAATATTCTGCAAAAGCAAAGTCAAAGTCAGCTTTACTCATACCATTATTTGAACCAAGGTTGTATATACCGATTGGTTTTTTTTGTACAACAAGCGCTATCATCTCTGAAAGTATTTTCATTGATATTGGGCTGAAATAAACATCATCAAAAGCCTGTAGATGTTTTTTTTCTTTTAATGAATAGTAAACCCAATCCGTTAAGCTCTCACGATGACTAACTTTACTTCGCCCTACAAAATTAGTTCTAAGTATAGTACTTGGAACTTGAATAGCAGCTAACTCACCTGCATACTTTGAAAAGCCATAATTGTTTGTAATTGTAATTTGTTCCTCTGTATGAAGTCCAGGCCCATCATAAATATGATCTGTAGAAATTTGAACTAGGTGACAATCTTTTCCTGAGCGAGAAATCCAATTCACTAAATTCTCAACAGATAGGGTATTTGCTAAATATGCCAAGTTTATTTTTTCTTCACAGAGTTCAACACTAGTTAGGCTGACTAAATTAATTATCACGCTAGGATTTATTTCTTCAAGGATTTCATATGACTTACTTCTGTCAGACAAGTCAAATAAAATATCAGCATGCCTTGATAATGAATGAGTTATGACTCTATAGTCATATTTTTTAAGGTGTAACACTAGATTTGTTCCTAGTAATCCAGTAGCACCAGTGACGAGAATAGTTTCCATTATTTATAATATTTATAATTAATATAGTTTGTACCTATTTTATGCAACTTTTATAAAACCATAATCTTATCTAATAATTATTTTGTACTAAGTAGCTTCCTAATGCCATCCACTTTATTCCACTTTTAATAAATGAGTTGATCGCATCAAGCTCAGAACATACTATGGGCTCTTCATGCATATTAAAACTAGTATTTACGATATTTGATAGTCCTGTTATGTTTTTATATTCCGATAGGACCTCATACATATCTGGATAATCATCCTTAGAAATAAATTGAGGTCTGGCAGTTTTGTCAACATGGACAGTTGCAGGAGCCTCATCAGCCATAAGTTGAGTACAATCAAAAGTCATTGTCATATATTTAGCTGGAAGCATTCCTCCATTGATATTTTCAAAGTATTTATCAACGTCATCAATTAAGGTCATGGGTGCAAATGGCATAAATTCAGAGCGATTTAAATTTTGATTTAACCATGAGTTAACTGAACTATCAGTAGCTCTATAAAGGATACTTCTATTACCTAAAGCCCTTGGGCCAAACTCCATAGATCCTGATACCTTTGCTACAACCTCCCCCTTCGAAAGTAGTTTGGCAATTTCAATATTAATTGAACTCTTTTTTTGATAATCTAGATTAGTTTTCTGAAGCTCTAATAATATTTGACTATCTGAGACAGAATTCCCTAACAATGCCGTATCCAAACTATCTGGTTTATTACCAGTAAGTTCAACATATGCTAGCCATGCAGCACCTATAGCAAGTCCACCATCTCCCATATTTGGAAATACATATACATCACTTACAGAGGGATGATCTTTAATCCTTTGATTTACTTTAACATTAGCAAATACTCCACCTGCAAGAGAAATTCTAATATTATTATCATTAATGCCAGATAAAAATTCAAATATGACCTCTTCTAAGCGTCTTTGAGTTGAAGAAGCAACATCCTCACGTGAATATTTAGATATAGCATCATCTAATTCAGGATTATCATAGGAAGGTTTATAAATCCCTTTGTGCATATCGCCACTAAATTTATGGTTTTCACGATCATATGAAATCATTTCTTTAATAGTTTCATAACTTTCTTGTTTGGTGTCATAAGCAGCTAGACCTAAAATCTTACCTTCATGTCTATGAGGAGTAAAGCCAAGTGATTTTGTGATTGAACCATAAAAATAACCCAGTGAATCAATTGTTGGAGAATGGCTAATCTTATTCATATCTGATCCATTGCCCTCCCAAAAAGAATTTGATCCATCCTCACCCCATCCATCTGCAGTAAGGACAAAAGATTGATCCCATCCTGAGCCATAAAAAGCAGTTGCAGCATGTGCATGATGATGTTCATAAACATAAACTTTCTTTCCTAGCTTATATATTTCCTCTAGATACTTAGGGGTACGTTCCGATATAATTTTGAGTTCTTTTTTGTATCTTTCATCTAGTGCTGATATTTGAATATTTTTTAAATCATTAGAAAGATTAGAAGATTTTATTTTATTAATACTATTTTGAAATGCTTCATAATCTGGTTTTTTTAAATGTGTACCATGAGTAGCTATATAGTCAACATCATCCATTACAATTCCACTAATCTCTAAAACTTTGTCTATTGATTTTAGTGGAATTCCATTCCATAATTTTTTTCTATTAATTCTTTCTTCACTTATAGCAGTGATTATTTTTCCATTAACTAATAAACATGCAGATGCATCAGAAAGAAAAGAGATTCCTAGTATTATCATTTTTTTTTAAAGTAAGAGTTTTATAAAATGCTGCAAGTCAGCTACTATTTTTGCCAAGTTAAGGGGAGTAAATAAATCCTGGATTAAATTTTACACCATTATCGATTCTCTTTTAACTCAATAAATTCATCTTAAAAATTACACTAATAAAGTACATCACAAACTCACTCGACGATGACGGAGTAGTATTTAACATATCCTAATCAAGACAGTCCCCACTGATACACTTACCGTCTTTGTATGTTGACTCTCGAAATATTTGACCACTATCCATCCACATAGTCATCTTGCCATCTACCTTGACATTTTTCCAGTTTGTCACAACCCTTATCTGACCATTTTCATACCAAACAGTCCATTTTCCATCCTTATTGCCATCTAAATAATTTCCCTCACTCTCTATTTGACCATTTTCATATTTACATTTTTTTTACCTGTAAATAGAATAGTCTTATCTGGATAGTAAACATTGTTATTTATAACTTGAGCATCTTTTTTTACACAAATAGTTATTTCAGAACATTCTCCAAAAGAGTTTAATGAAACCAGTATCGAAAACAGAGGTAGAAGCAGTTTTTTCATAATAGAGTCATTTTTGAACTAGAAGTTAACTCTTCTCCTGTAATAATCAAGTTTATATAAAACTTTTTACTAATTATTCTGGAACCAACTGACAATTTCTTTGGAGGAAATTGAAACATTGAGACCTTCTCCCCATCTTCTCTGTAGTCTAAAAGTTTCTTCAAAATTTGTGCAGTAAACTCTTGCATCTCCGCCTGAGGTAAAATCAAAATCAGTTATATCTGCAATACTATTTCCGGACGTATCAGCACCATGGTCCAACATGTACTCTGATTTTTGTGCATTTGGAAAAATCTTAGATAAGTCATCTACAACTTCATCTTTTTTTTCTTTGCAACTATCAAAGTCTTCTATGTAATTTATCATTCCACGAATATTTAGTATTGTATATTTTTCATTCACATCACTTATATACTTACTTATTGGATTATTTTTGATTAAAACAGATACACCATTTTTATATATTGGAAAGTCTTTCCATAAATATACTTCGACATACTTATTTGATTCTTTTTTATAAGAATACCCATCTTTGTTTTTTTCAATTTCTTCAAGAATTTTTTCTTCTGTCATATGGTCCAACAAACTATCTCCAATTCTTATTCCTTCAATCTCAAAGTCAGAAATATCATCTGCAAAAACAGATGGTGAACTAAGAAGGAATAGTGAGAATAGAAGTACGAGAAGTTTTTTCATAATAGAGTCATTTTTGAACTAGATGTTAATTCTACCTTTGAAGTCTATCAAAAGGGCAAAAACTGACGTCTAAAGGGTTACAAACGATTCTATTTCAGAGTGACGGAATTAAGTTGTATGTAGGTGTTTTTTATCGTCTTAGAGTAAAGTGATTATTTAATATAGTCACAGATCCAATTTAATAAATAATAAGCAGTAGATTCAGTTGAGGGATAATGCCATTCTTCAGGCGGTGGAGGGTATTCTTTTTTTTCACCCACTCCCATAGGTTGTTTATAAAAATTACCAGACAAAGGTTTATATCGAAATACTCCACAATTAAGTTTCATATATACCTTATCACTCATATATCCATTGTAAGGATTAGGATAATCAGTCAACATCCAGAAATAAACATCTCCATCATATTCTTTTATTAATTCTTTATCTAAGTAATAAGTCTGACCTGAACTATTTGAACCTATTTCTGTCCACTCCCCATAAGAGTTAAATGAAATCATTATTGAGAATAGAAGTACGAGTAGTTTTTTCATTAATTTATATCATAAGAATTTTTATTGGCATCGCCTTTTCTGATTAACCAGTACAAGACAACAAAGACACCAATTATTGTGAAATACAATAGTTGCCACCATCCTGATTTTCCAGAATCATGTAATCTTCGTGTTGCTGCAGATACTGAAGGTATAAAAAGACTCAAAGAAGTTATGATGTACAAAGGTCCATAACTTTCCCAAGTGTAACCAAAAATACTTATGTCTAAAAGTGTTGCTACAATATATAGAATACAACTAAAGAGAAAAAAATACCAGTATTCTGAACCTCTTGCTCTTCCAGAAAAATCAAAATACTTCCTAAAGCAAGTTCCAACTGCCTCATTAAAACCTAAGGGAGTTTGAGGTAGATATGATTCTACCTCTTGAGTTTTTGATTTAGGAGGGATAGTTTGTTTTCCTGTCTCTTGAGATAGAGTTTCATTACAGTAACGACATTTAATTGCTTCATCTTGTATTTCTTCTGCACAGTATGGACATTTTTTCATAATAGAGTTATTTTTGAACTAGAA
>Ga0209816_1000309_pt1 | contig 39711 bp, 31 predicted proteins | sample CoawatmetaG01DNA_FD_187509 | JGI IMG/M metagenome (GOLD analysis project Ga0209816, IMG submission 187509) | Marine microbial communities from the West Antarctic Peninsula - Coastal water metaG017-DNA (SPAdes) (version 2) | ecosystem: Environmental > Aquatic > Marine > Coastal ...
GCCATGTTAAAATATTATGTAATTTATCCCTGCTTTAAAATCGTACCACTCTTTATTCCAGTACTTGTTATATTTACCCTCTATGAAACATCCTAGGCTTTTGTTTAGCTTGTAGCCAAATATTAAACCACCAGAGTAATCATTCCACTGCTCTCCATCGTTAAAGTTGTGATATGAGAACTGATCGCCATTATCATAATGATATGGCATTAAATTACCCCATGAATGTAACCAGAAGTTTTTCTTATAATGATAAAAGTCAAAGCCAATAACTAGCGAGTTTTGTAGTTGTTGTGGCAATTCATTTCTTTTTTTATCTACGTAGTTTTTTAACACAGTAGGTATTACTACTTCTTCCCAAACAGCAGAGTTATTCGCAACAATGTTGCCGTTCGGATCTTTATACTCTGATTGAAACACGTCGATGCTATATCCCTCCTGAATAGCCAACTGTGTGTAGTGAACATTACCAGTAGACATAGTCCACTCTTCTAAAGGATCGTAACCGTATGGCTCTGCTAGCCTGTTGACAGCACCAATATTAAAAGATAGTTTCTTTTTAGAGTTTATTCTTAGTCTAGCAGTAGACTCAAAATATTCTATATCTGCAAATCCTTCTTTCAAGTATTCCACCTTAGCTAACCATAGAGGCTTAACATATCTTAAAAAATGGTTTTGATCAAAGTACTCTACACCTTCTTGCCTTCTATAGTCTAGCTCAAACAAATACTCAAACGGAGATAGTCCAACGCTAGCGGCGTCTGAAAACGAAGTTTCTAAACCGTCCTTGAACTGAGTTCTAGCCTCGTATGGAAATCTTTTGATCTTTCTTATACCCATTGTTAGCGAGTAGTCAAAGGGAGTAAAGATAGTGTCGTACACTAACGCGCTACCATCTATAGAATATACGTCTCTGTCTGACAAAGAAGTTCCACCGTTGGCAGCTACATAAAACGTAGAAAACTTAAACGCTTTTTTAATTTGAGCATTAGCTACATTGCAAAATAGCAGTAGTAAAATTATATACTTCATAAGTAAATTATTACACGTTAATCATGATAGTAACACAAGCCAGACTTATTAGACGTTTGCATACCACATCTTTTTCCATCAGACTTTATCTTCTTACATTGAACATCTTTTCCGTCAGCCCTTTGCTCTACTCTAGCGTGGATAGTACAGTAAGTCCCGTCAACAGGAGTTCCTTTACATCTTCCGCCGCTTTTTGTTGCCGCAGCACATCTAGGTTTTTTATCCTCTTTTTTTTCTTCTTTCTGATCTTCTAAGTATTTTTCTTCTTGCTCTTGATTTACTTCAGCTTCTCTTGCTTTACGCTCTTCCTTTTTAGATTCTCTATTTTCTTCTTTAGCCTCTTGCTTAGCGTCCTCTACCTCTTGAGGTCTGTCTACACCTAGTCCCCATTTGTCCCAACCTAATACGAGCGCTGTTCTTTGCCACGTAGCGTTAGAGTTGTCAGACGCTGCTTTTAAGTTAGATATTTTTTTCTGTATTCTACCTAAAGGAATATTAGTCACAGCTTCAATAGTGTGACCACCTGCATCCCATATTGGGTTGTCAATGTTGTATAAAGGTATTTTTTCGTAAGTTTGCTTATTCCATTTATCAGTGTTTAGAGCAGAGTTTAATTTTCTAATTTTAGATCCAATAGGTGGAGATACATTTAAAGCTTCTACTAGTACTTTAGCGTTATCTTGTTTTACCCCTTTAGCTCTTTCCTCTTGCCACTTGAGCAAAGTATTTTTAACCGTAGATATAATAGCACCGTATATGCCAGAGCCTCTTAGCAATGAATCAAGTGTTCCATTAGCTATTCTTTCTATTTTTTTATCTAAAAACTCTTCATCTTCTTCGTCATCACCAAATGCTGCAAACAAAGCGTTTTGAAGTGATGCAAATATAAGGTTTTGTACAGCGCCATAGTAAATTATTCTTGATACATTAGCTTTAACACTGCCTCTACCGTTTATTAAGTCTAGCGCAGCTTTTTTAATTAACCTGTTGTACTGCATTGGAGTATTTTGAAAAGCCAGTATTAATCTACCTAATACCGAAGCTTGCTCTTGCGATATTTTATCTGGTCTACTAGACTGCTGTGTTTGCTCTGCTATTTCTTGAAAGTCGTCAAAAGCTTTGTTATCAGCCTCTTGTTGCGTGAATCCTTCGTTTAGATACTTGTTCGCTCTATTTCTGTAAAAACTAGCACCACCCGCTGATATTGCAAAGCTATCAGCAATTTGTGTAGGAGTAAAACCAATTTGTAATAGTTTAGCTATAACTGCCTTGGTACCACCTTGCTCTTGCGCCCTACTTAATTCCTCTGAGCTAACGTCCGTCTGCAAACCTCCTCTTCTTTGCTTTAGCATAGGAGAGTTGTACAACATTTTAAAGTCAGTCCAAAATTGCTTTTGATTAGCGAACGCTTTAGAAGCGGCAAATATATTGTTATCTTCAAAGTTAATAAAGTTAACCGTAGACAAAGTCTGTAGCACAGCTGATCTAGCATTAAAGAACATAATAGCACCAACAGACCCGTTAGTCCAGTCTAGAAACGCGTTAACCTTCTTGTCTTTAATTGTAGGTCTATTAGTTCCAGATTTCATACGACGTATAGAATCTTCTAATGCGCTCCTGTAAGCGCTACCGTGTACTGCTTCAAGCTTGTTTAGATTTTCCGTATCAAACATAGCATCTATGTTGTCGTTCCACTCCTGTAGGTACTCAGTCCTTTTTATTTTAGACGCGTCTGCCAGGTCACTATTAAAAGAGCCAACGTTCCATCCATTTGTAGGGGCTATGTAACCGTCTATTTTTATAGCGTCTTGCATGGCATTTGCAAATAAAACCATCTCAGAGTCTACTGCTACAGCAGAGGCTATTTTCTTTTGATCTGCTTCTGATATACCAGGAACAGTATGGCCGTTCATGTCGTACAAGTATATGCGCATAGCCTGCTCATTAGTATATCCAGTTTTAGCAAAATCTTTTCTTAACTTTTTTCTAACTTTTGGAAGTTTTTTGCTTATAGACGTAACTTGCTCTCTTAGCGTTTGCCCATACATATCAAGCTCTCTGTCAGCTCTATTAAATGGATCATAAAAAATCTTTTTAAATAGTGTTGCATCTGCCTCACCTTGAACTCCTTTGCCCATGTTGTAGTACATAAGCCCTTGAAAATCTTCTGCGCTAGGAGGGATAAATATTTGCTTTTTTCTATTTTGTATTCCCTTGTTTCTAGCCTTAACTCTGTTAAACGTTTCGTCAGCGTCCACGCCTTTAGACCTTTCTAACATAAAGTTTAATTCACGTTTTGGATTCATCGATCTTTTAGCTATCTGAACACTAGACTTTATATCTAGTTGGTCAAGAACATTCTTAACAGCGGTAACATTAGGTAGCGCATCGTCAACAAAGTACATGTCATTGTAACCTTCTTCAAACTTACCTAGCATCCACAAAGCCTTAGCTTCACCTTCGCTCTTGCCTAATCCTGTTATATTTTCTATTTTTAGATCAACTCCTTTTGATTTTAGCCAAGCGTGTATTGCGGGTGCAGCTTCTTGCATTCTAGCTGTTAAAACAAAAACATTGTCTACACCATATTTTGAAACTTGATTTCTGAGCTTCTGCATTAAAGGGCCTTCTTTTCCGCCTTTAACATTTACAAAATCAGAGAAGTCAAACTTGTATCCTTGCTCGGCAAGCTCTGGTCCTTTTAACGGAAACTCTTCGGAATTAATTTTTATAGATTCTTCTCCCTTAGTAGCAGTTATAGAGTTTTTACCATCGATAACTAAAGTTTCATCAAAATCAAAAGTAGACATACCTCTTGGCTTAGCTGACTTCATAGTTGTTCTAGACATACGAACAGTGTTGTCCATGGTTCTAACGTCTTTAAGTTCTTGCTTAGTTATTGGATTTAATGATCTCTTAAGATTCTCTATAGCCTGTATGTTGTCTGTTTTTGCAAACTGATCAACAGCTAAGTCTGTAGCTGTAGTTCCGTCTAAAGTCTTGAAAGAATTTAGCTTAGTAAAAGGTATGGCTTTAAGCGCTAACACTCTACCATAGCCTAATCTACTAGTTGTTCCAAGTGCTCGATCTTGTATGTCAGATAACGATTTAGCACCAAGTGCTTGATCAAAGTTTTGAGTCAACTTTTTTATTTCTGTCTTAGCGTCAAAGTTCTTGTTATCTAAAGATTTTAAACCAGCAATAACAATCTCGGCGCTAGTAGTAGCACTAGCAGTTACATGCTCTCCTTTAGTTCTGAGCAATCCACCTTGCCAATTTTTAACACCTTTACCACCAAACAACATAAGCTCAATTTCTTTTTCAATGTCTTCCATCTCAAGCTTTCCTTCGTTTACTAGTTCGTTAGCTCTTTCTTCAGCTATAGCTTCAGAGACTTTATAACTTGGGTGATCTACGTTTACTTCTAAGTCTACTATTGTGCCATTTTCTACCTTAGATTTGGCTTTAGCCCTTGATGGAAAAAACTCAAGCTCGCCTGTTTTTACATTAACACCTTTGTACAATCCTTGTGGTCCATTTTCATACTGCGTTAAATTCCATGTTGACAAACTTCTAGGACCACTAGTGTTATTAGTGTTCATCGAGTTCCAGTAAACCCAACCTACAGCCGCGTCTCTGTCTGTTTTTGCTAAATCTAAAAAAGTATTGTTTACCAACTCTAACATTAAAGGGTTAGCAAAGTTAGCAGCGTTATGCTCGTCGCCGTATTGGTCATTGTGAGCCTGTCTTTTTTGCTCAGCTGTTTCGTTTGAGTTTAGTATATTATCGATCTTACCCATTAAACCAATACCAGCGTTAAATAGTCTAGTGTGTTTAGGGTTAAAACCAAGATTGCCAACGGTAGTTAATTTTGAAGCTTCTTTTTTTCTTTTGTTTATTTTGCTCTCTAAGTCTAGCATAGCTTTCTTAGCCGCCGGACTGTAATCTTTAGTGTTTAAACTACTAGTGTCAAAGCCTCTGCTACTAGAGCTAAACCCAAAGAAAGCTGGGGTTATAACTGGAGATGCAAAAACCTCCAAAGGTAATGCGTCAACTAGTTTTCCTACTTGCTCTGCAGATTTTACTCTAGCTCTATCACCTGCTTCTTTATCTTTTTGATTAAAAGAACCCATGTCATTAGCCTCTTTAATTATACCTTTAACGTTTGCGCTAACACCCTTTTCCATTGCATAAGCGTCTAAAGGCTGTTTGTAACCGGCAGGTACATCGCTACTCATCAATTTGTCTATAGCTTCTAAATCAAAGTTGTCAACATCACTTAAAGGTATTTTTCTTAATAATATCTCGTGCTCAAACGCCGTTCTATCACCTTTGTTATTGATATACGAGTCTAGTATTTCTTCACCTAAACTATATTGAGTATTTGGATTTGCACTTCTTTTCGTGACACCTCTCTCTGATTGTCTAACAAACTCTTCTACAAAGTTGTCTGCTAAAACTCTGTCAAATAAATCTTGACGATCTTCAAAGACCTCTTTAAGTTCTCCGTTATTTAATAAGTCTGCCTTAAATGTTTCTAAACCTAGCTCTTGAGCTATAGCGAGTTGTAGCTTTTCTAAGCCAGCTCTATTCATCGCCGTCATTGTTTCGCCTTTAGCAAACTTGCTTAGCATTTGCGCGTTAGTAACTTCGCTTGCGGCGTTAGGGTTTCTTTTAATCTTTTGCTTACCATCAGTCATGCCTTTGTATGGGCCATCTTCACTAGCGTTCCAAGCTTCGATGTCTCCAGGCTTAGTACCTTTTTTTCTGCCAACATGATCTGTTGTGTAGCCTACGCCTCTAACTTTCTTTTGCACAGCAATAGGCAAGTTGCTAGCTAACCAGCTAGTAGTCATAGCCTCTAGTATAGCTTTTTTATTATCAGGATCAACTAAGAAAGCTTCAACTTCACCTTTTGTTTTACCCATTATCTCTTTTACGACATTGTGCATTGGGCCGTTTTTAACACCAAACTGCTTCTTTAACTCTCTCATAAGAGGAGATATAGATTGATTTTTACCCTGCTTAGCATCTAACGCGGGAAGCTTTACGCCTACTGTTTTAGCAACCTCTGCTCTAAAGTCATTTAACAATTCTTGAGTAAAAGGTAAAGAACTAAGAAGTGGGGTGTCGAACTGATTGTTAGCCTCTTGAACCATTTCGTCGGTAAGTTTATCAGCTCTTTCAGTAGAAACTAATTCACCCATATTTTCTAGGTTAGCTTTGAAAATACCTGGGTCTATAGTTGTACCACCAACAAACTCCGTGAGTCTTTGTGGAAACGTACCGTTTAAATATCTTGATATTGTATTTGGCTCTTGAACTGTCTCTCCAGTTTTAGGATCTTTAACGTCAACCATTTCGTTCTCCTTAAAACCTTTACCCATCACCATGCCAAGAACACCTCTTTCGGCTAAAGTAGCGTTCATTATAAAGTCAGAGATATTATTCGTTCTTGTTTCGCCTTGTCCTAGATCCCATTTACCTTCTAGCTCCATACGATCTAAGAATTTCTTAACCATACCTTCGTACTCTTTGGCTATGTCAAAAGCATATTCAGGGTTGCTGTTTTTATTTTCGTATAAAGCATTTACTTTTTTACCTAAGTCATTAGCTTTAGCATGTAGTATAGGTGAGTTAGCAGACCTTTTAGTCGATGCAGAAACATCTTCGTCAAGTTTAGCATTGTCAATAACTCTTTTTTGTATGTCACCAAGACCTGTACCTTTTCTCATTGCTTCAGTGAAGTCTACTAGATATGTAGCCGCTGATTTAGGTGTGTTTATTTTATATCTACCACCAACAACTCCTCTAGCAAAATTACCAAGAGTTTGCCCTGTGTTTTTCTTAAGCTTATTGTATTCTTTTTGATTCTGAGGACTTCTAAAGTAGTCACCTATAGATTTAGTATATTCATCTTTAAACGTGTCGCTCTGGTTATCCATACTAACATTTGGATTGTAGTATCCATTAGAGTTCATAGTCATCATTGCACTCATGTGAGCGTCTTGGTGATTGTCGTTCATGTACTCCATCAGGTTGCTAGAGTAGTTATTTAAGCCTTCAGTTGTGAAAGCCCTAGCGTCAACAGCGTGATTAATTTCGTGAGACATAGCTGTACCAGCTAGTATGTTTCCTTCAGCTAGCTGCTGTGCAACAGTATTAACGTCACCTTGCACTATATAGTTACCACCTACAATAGCCGCGTTCGTTTGGCCGCTAATAAGCTCTTTTACTATAGAGTCTGTATCTTGATCTACTTTAGCTTTAGCTCTTTCTTTAAATAACTGCTTTTCATCAGACTTTATTTTAGAGTAATCTAATGCCTTACCATCTTTGCCGTTGAAAAGCTTAGACTTTCCACCGTTGTCTATAGCAGACTCCTCTTCGTTATAAACATTATCGTACGCTTCTGAAACTTGATTTATTACATCCTGCTTGGTTTTCGCAGGTTTAATAACAAGGTTTTTCATACGTTCATCACCTAGTATCTTAGCTACGTTCTGATTGTCTTCAGAGTTAACTACAATACCAGAAGCTTGAGCTCTTTTGTTTTGCCTACCTATTTGAGCGTAATAATAATCTTCTTCTTTCTTTTTTCTATTTTTTCTAGTTGAGCCTTCAAATCCAACGTCGCCATAAACCATCTGCTCTACTTGAGCTTTTAAGTCAGGATTGTTGTCAGCCACAGTTCTACCGTTTGCTGCCTCAGATTTGTAGTTGTCATCCTTAACCTTTTCATGTACAGCTATAGTCTGATCTCTAGATGATGCGTCTTTTAGCTCTGGGTTTTTTGCTATTAGTTTGTCTAGTATTCTTTGGCCTTTTTCACCATATATTTTGTTGACGGCGTTATCAAAGCTACCAATAGCTTTCTCTTGAATTTTGTTCTTCTTGTCGTTAAGAATTTTGTATTCGCTTCTAAACGCTTTAGCATCTTTAGCATCTAAAGAGTTTAAGTAATTGTTCCTCTGTTCTCTCTGTACGTTCTCAGGAGCCGTAGGGTCAACCTGAGCTTGTTGATCTAATTCATTTAGTTTATTTCCTACTTCAACTATTTGACCAGCATCTTTGCCTCCCATCATCATAGCAGTCATTTCCATCTCACTATTAAGTTGTGCTATGCCATTCATAACAGCAACTTTTTCCTCTCTAAGTATTTTAGTCTGCGCAGAGTTAGGATCTAGGTTTGCTATTTGGTCATTTATTCTGCTAACCTTGTCGTTAGCCAAGTTAAATCTATTTCTTAGGTCAGATGTGACCTGATGGCTCATTACAGTAGAATACATTGTAGAAGGCCCGTTAGTGGCTCCAGCTGTAATTAAAGAAGTAACTAAAACGTCGTCCCATCCAGATGGGTCAAATTCCGTACCTAGTATAACAGATTCAGCTCCAGCAGTACCAAAGTGTATTATCTCTTCCTCAGCTATTTCTCCAAGAGCAGCAACACCCCACTTTCTAGTGCCATGGGCTGCAGCTTGCCAAACGTTTCTATTTGCCGCCCCAACAAGATCGTCAACTGGATTAGCAAAGCTTTTCCAAGCCTTATTTACGTTTGGTATAGTACCAAGAAATCTAGTTGTTACACCTTCTATAAGGCCGGTTGAGTAAATTAAACTTTGCTTCTGCCAGTTGCTAAAGTTGCCTAGGGATATTGTAGATTCTAGCTGTTTTCTAGCTCTTTTGTATTGCTCTGGGTCTAGATTACCTTTCGCTAATTCTAGCTCATCTAAAGCTATCTTAGCGTCATAGGCATCGTACTGAAGCTTATTTAGCTCAGCTTTTTTTCCACCAGCAGAGCTAACACCAAACGTTGTAGCTACAATCGTCTGACTTACACCGGCAGTTAAGCCAAGGCCAGCTCCAACGCCACTAGTCGCCATGGCTAAAACTATAGGCGCAGATTGCTGCCCCAGTGTTCTGGCTGCAAAGTTTAATCCTCCGCCAAAGTTTTCAACGTCAGTATACTCTGGCATAGTTTCGTAGTGTGCAGCTTGTTCCGACTCATCATCCATAGCGGCTTCAGCTCTATCGCTACCAAATAAAATTCCTATGCTATTCCAAGTGCCGCTAAAGCTATTTCTTATGTCGTATCCTATAGCGTTTATATTATTGTAGTCTTTGCTACCAACGTTTTGTAATAAGCTAGCATCGTTTGCCTGCTTTGCAAATGAACTGTAAGAAGACTCGGTAGCGTTATAGCCGTTAGTATACTGGTTAAACTTAGCATCTAGTCCACTAGCTATTGAATTTAGTTCTTTCTCGTATCTATTAGCTACTTCTTCGTTGTTAGCTGTAACAGAATAAGTTTTAGTTATTTCGTCAAACTTAACACTTGTGACACCGTCTTTAGAAGCGTTAGCCATTAGTTTGTCAGACTTATTTTTAGCTTGCTTTTGATATGCTTCAACGTCTGTCTTAAGAACTTCTCTTTGTTTTTTTACATTTTCTAAGCCTACTTTAGCTTCCTTTTCGTCTATAACACCTTGAGCTAAAACAATATTACCCAATCCACTATCGTTAAGTATTTTTTCGTATGACAAAGATTTTGCTTCGTTAGAAAAGTCTGAAACAAAACTTGTTCTAGCCTTGTTCACGATACTTTGACCAGGTATCTCATTACCTTGATTGTCAAGGGTGCTTTCTGGAGTTTTAAAAGTATTAGCAAAGCTATTTTGAAGGGAGGCTATTTTTTCTTGTATAGCGGGTAGTTCATCTGCATTTTCTTTATATAGCTTGTTGCTTTTGCTAAGCTCAAAAGCTTTTAGCATTCTACCTTCTACTGCCTCATTAAAAAGTTTAATCTTCTCTTCGTTAGTTCCACCAGAAGCCCCTACTTTTGCTATAATTCTTTTTAAACTACTGTCGTCTAGATTTGCAAATCTAAATCTTTCGTTCTTTTCATTGTCCAGCGAAGCTAGAATATCGTCTCCTTTTTCTCTAAAAGTTTTTTTATCAACTTCGTTTGGATCACCTACTAGCTCTTGTATTTTTTTATTAGCATTTGCTTCACTTTCATTTCTCAAATGTGTTACCGCGGTTTCTCTTACTTCGCTTGCGCTAGCTATCAACTCCTCTTTATCTTCTCTAGAGTTTATGTCGCTGTACATAAAGTCTTGAACCTCTTGTGGAGTACCTGTAAATACTACTTCTCCATCTTTTTTTATTTCAACCTCAGCAGACCCAAACCCAGGTATGAAACCAAGTGCTAGTCCGTCGTTTGTCATGTTAAACTCATAGCCAGCTTTTGAATACGTAGAGTTCATTACTGAAATTTGTTCTTCAGAGTACCTACCTCCTTTGCTTTGTATTCCAAGACTCGCTGCATCAGTTGTTCCTTGTTGAGGTTTAAAGTCAGTTGCCCAAGCGTCGTTTTTTTGCTCTTCTGCTAAGTTTAATATTTCTTGAAGTTCAGAAGTAGCAGTTTCATCAAACACGCCTGTAAACTCTGACAAATCAACCGTTACGCTTTCTTTGCCAGGCATTTTAACCACAACTTGATTTCCAAATCCAGTCTCTTCTACAGTTGCTCCAGGCGCTAGCTTGCTTATGTAAGCAGAAACTTTTGCCTCTGACATGCTAGCTAGTTCGTTAGCTGTTAAAGGTGCATTAGGATCTTTTTTAGTCTTAGCGTATTCGTCGGCTTTTTCGTTAAAGTTAGGATCTTTAGAAGTTTCAGTTTCCTCAACTTCTGTAGTCTCAGTTTGATCTTGTGATTCCAAAGAACCATCTTCCGATGTTGACACCGTACTTTCTGACTCCGTAGTCGTGTCGTCCTTCGAAGTCTTTTCTTTTTTTGTTGCATACTCTGGAAAAAACTCAGGAAAAGCTTTGTTAACCTTGTCGTACTTAAAGTCGTTATCAACAGCGGTCTGCACGTAATCTTGTAGCGCTTGCCTGTCGTAGCTTTGTAATTCTGGAAAAGCAGCTAAAACCTTATCGTAATCGTAATCATTAGAAACTGATGTAGTAACTAAGTCTTTTAGTATGTCTTGATTCATATTATTATTTATTTGCTAGTCTATTACTTCCTCCAGCTTTAGCGCTGCCTTGTATGTTGCTTAAATTACCTTTTCTTTCTGCATTCTGCACTCCAGACTCTTGCCTATAGTTTTGACCCTTAGCGTGGTTATTATCTACTATACCCATAAAGTAGTTTGACAGCGCATTTTTAGTTACACCAGAACTATAAAACTCGTTGTTAGGATCTGTCAAAGCACCAGATATTGCATCTGCATCCGCTTTAGATATATTAGAGTACCAAAACTCTTCATCACCTTCTTTTTGCATTATATCTTCTGGAAGCATTTTTGCTATGTCTTGGTATTGAGAAGTTTCTAATCCTTCTGATATATCTTGCTTGAAAGACTTACCTCCACCCATTGGGTCGTTTATCAACGACGCTACATTATCGTCTGTTATGCTATTGTTTATTTTATTTCTAATACCCTCTTGGTCATAGTAACCATTTTCGCTACCAACAGAGAGCGCGCTTTCCATATCTTTAGACAAAGCTAAATCAAAGTCATTGGCCTTAAGTATCTGCATGCCTGATATTTCATCGGCTGTCATTACTTTAGTCTCACCACTTGGCAGTGTTATTTCGTGGCTTCTACTTCCATCCGCGTTTTTTATAATCTTAGTTTTATTACCTAAAAACTCAGTCATTATGTGTTTTTGGTCTGCAGTCATTGAGCTGCTAAGCATGCCTTTAGCTTGACTATCGGACATGTCTAATCTAGCTTGTTTTAAATTTGCTGTCTCTAACTTGTACTCGTTAACCTTAGCCATAACAGCAGCTTTTTCTTTGTCGGTTGTAGCGCCTAGATATTGTTCTTTTAAACCAGACATATCGTCGTATACGCTATCAAAGTAGTTTGGTCCAAGTGAGCCGCCTAACGCTTGAACTTCTTCTGAAATTTTTCCAAACTTATCCTCGGCGTTTTTGTTTTTTTTATCTTCTTCTGCTTTTATATTTTCTTGCTCCGTTTTAGCATCGTCAAGTTTATCTTGACCATACTTAGCTAGCTCGTCCATTGCGCCTTCAAAGCCTTTGTTTTCGTACTTACCTACTCCAGCGTTAGCTTTAGCAACTTCGTCCATTTGTCTTAGTGTGCCTTCGCTAAGTTTTCCTTTTAGCTTAGGGCCTCCTGATGTATAATCTATTGCCATTTTCTATATATTAATAAGGTGTACTTGGATCACCATCCATACCACCTTGTCCTTGGTTCATGTAATCATATCCAGCTTGAGTGTTAGCGCCACCAAATCCTTCAGGTAATCCGCCAGTGTCTACTCCAACACCACCAGGTATTGAACCAACCATACTACTTGCAGAACTGGCTGCTTGAGATATTCCATCCCACATCTTAGCATCGGCAGCTGCTACGGCTTGTTGTTCAGCAGCTACGTCTTGTCCAGACATTCTCATTAGTGTATCAACTTTTTCAGCCTCCATGTTTCTAGACATAATGTCTCCTTGACGTTCAGCTTTTTGTATTGCTCCAGCCTCAGCTCTTTCTTTCATTTGATTAGATTGCTCTTGTTTGCCAATAGATATAGCTGATTTTCTAGCGCTTTCAGATCCTTGGTTAGCCAATGTTTGAGCTAACGCCGCAATACCAGAGCTGCCGGCTGAACCTCTTAGATCTCCTAATATATTTGCTTGTGATTGCGCCTGCTTCTCGGCCGTGAACTGAGCCTCTTCTTGATTGACCGTTAAGTCTTCCATTGTATTTTCAAGATTAGCGTATGGATTACTTCTATCTAAATTTTCAAACGCTTGCTTTTGAGCGTCTAGCTCAGCTTGAGCTGTTGCTTGTGCTGCTTTAGCTTTCTTTTTTTGAACTCCACCAGATATTGCTTTTGCTCCACCGGATACTACACCAATACCTGCTGCAATTGCTCCTGCTATTAAAAAACTCATTTATTTATTTTTAATGTACTCATTATACTCTTGCCAAGTATCGCAGACTATCTGCTTGTCTAATACGTCTATGTCCTTCGTGTTGTCAGGATTCTTATGTATATTAACAAATATTGAATCTTCGTTAGCAAAGATTACTCTTTTACTTCCTGGTGTTGATACTGTATAACATGGGGCTACATATTCTTCTGTAGATTCCTCTGTTACGACCGTAATATGGCCGGTTAATAAAAACCAAACATGTAAATGTTTATGTATGGCTCCTACAAGAAAAGAGTTTTTTTGCATACTCATCTGCCTTAGATATAATTCATCTGCAAAAGTATGCTTTAGCGGAAACAAATCCGTAACTCTTCCTTTAACAATATTTACACCGTCGGCTTTATCTACTAGATATTGCTGAAGTTCTGATATTATTTCTCGAGACGTAGATACATTGTGCTCTCTACGCTTTTCGATTTCTTCTTTCATTTGATTAAATTTAACTATATATAGTATAGTTACATTCTAAGCGCTTTATTTACTACTTTCAAACGCATCTACGGTAACGTTAAATAACTCTGCTTTAGTTGTAGAGTTGTTTTTAAACTTAAACATAGCGTAGTAGCCAAGCATACCTCGAGCTTGTTGGCAGTTGTTTTTGCTAAACAATATAAAAGGATCTCCACAGCCACCTCCTTTTTTTATATTACACCCTATTTCTAGTTGGTTTCCATATAACTCTGTTTCACACACGATGCTGCTGCTAAGCAATCCGTTAACCTGCGAGTTATTAGCTATGGAAATTATAGGCCCAATTTCAACAACGTCATCATAGTTTACCTCAAATCCACCATCGTCAGATGGATATATGTAATATGCTACGTCTCCAACCTCTACTGAGTCTTGCAACGATATTCCTGGAAAATTAATTGTTATAGTAAAGTTTGGCATTAGCTTGTTGTTATAAAGTTGTCTATATCTATTGTAAAGGCTTCGCTTGAAGTTCCAAACTGCTTAACTCTAATAAGTCCTGTTATAGTAAGGTTTGGAGCGGCATAGCTAGTTGTTAGGCTTTCTATTGTTACGTTATTTTCTATTAGTGTTCCATCTTCAGCTATAGGATCTAACCTATATGTCTGATCATTTATTACTGTTGAAGCAGATAAATCGCTGGCTGTCGCTCCAAAACCCGGTGTAGAAACTCCTTTACCAGTAGTGAAAGGTGTTATTGCGGCTTCATCTCTACCGTCAGCAGTACCAAGTTCAGCTGTAAGGGTAAAAGCTCTATATCCAGGTCTTCCATCCATTATAGTGTGGCTTAATTTCTCTCCGTTTTCAAGCGTAGTTTTGTGATCTATCAACTTACTTAAAGCAGGCTTTCCACCAGGTGCTCCAACTATAGATGCAGAACCACCAAAAGTCCAGTTAGAAGCAAACGACGTGCTAATAGCACTTAATTGTATTGTTGTTGCAACGTTTTGTCTATATCTTTTAGGGTTTGATTCACTTGGAACCCTGTCATCCATTACGGTTGAGCCAGTAGGCACTATATATATTTCAAAGTCTTTTTTAACTGAAGTTGACGGTATGTTTATTTTAAAGCTTGACTTGGTTTTTTTAGTTATTACACTACTAGCCCCGTAGTTTCTAGTATTCAACAGTTGCTTGTCTGAGTAGTCAAATTTATCTTTTTCAAAATCGTAAAACTTTCCGTTTGATCTATCTTTAACAACTGGGTAGAAAAAAGCGCCTACACTATGAGACACAACTATCTCTTGTCGCTGTGAGTTCTTGGAGTTTCCAGTTAAGTCTACCTTACTAATAGGATAAACAAAGACATCGTTCACGGTAGGATCAGGAATAGAGTCTTGGTGGTTAGTATCTTTTAGTAAGTTTATCGACCAAACAATTAACATACCGCCACCATAGTTTTGTGCAAGAAAGTTATTTTGCCCACGAAAAAGCTCCTCTTGCGTTGTTTGCCCTTCAATAAAAGGCCCTCCAGAAATTGGTCCCGAGTACGTAACTGGAGAAGTCCAGCTTCCAACGTTTCCAGGTATTGAGTCTGTAAAAACTCCTTGACCATCCACTCCGTTAAAAAATAGCCCAGGCTCTCTAGCAACCAGCCCAAAAGCACCTCTAGAGTACGGAGGAACTTTGTAAAATACAGTAGATTTTATTTTTGTTACGAACGGGTATTGGCCTTCTAATACTTCGTGTTCTACTACCATTCTTCCGTTAGTTGGTCCTATTCTACTAAACCTAGCGCTTATACCAAGTGATTGATCTGAAATATTAGTAAAAAACTTGCCAAGTGCCGCTGTGAATGTATAGCTGTATATTTCAGTTCCTTGTGTGTCGTACGCCATTAGCTTGTTGAGGTCAAGATCGGGTAGAAAGTTGCTTGAGCCTTGGAATGTTGTAGGTGGCGTTTGGTTGTACTCTGGGCTGCTATAGTGCACTATGTTTATGTCACTTTCACTACTAGTATAAAAATCGCTAGGATCATTAGGAAAAGGATTGGTAAAGTCATGTAAATCTTTAACCCATAGGTCAGGGTTGCTAGTTCCACTAAGAGCAGTGCCAACTTGACTAACAGTTTGATACTCTATGGTGTAGTCATCTCCAGCTGCGATGTTAGCTAGCTGGCCATATTGACCTTGAGCTCCAGCTGCTTGACTAGCTCCGTTGATAATGTGATTTCTAATACCAAAACCGAACGCTTCATCAGGTACACTATCATCATGTAATAGTTGACAAGAGCCATCATCTACTGTTGCAGCTACATCGTAGTTAAGCGCATTTGGGTTAGTACATCCAGGTATATCTACTTGATCATACTCACATGAGCCATCGTCTGTCGTGGCAAGAGCATCGTAGTTATTAGCGTTTATATCTGTACAGCCAGGTCTTTTGAAAAAACAAGTTCCATCATCAGTGGTTGCGTTTGAATTATAGTTTAAGGCAGTAGAATCTGTACAGCCAAAAACCTGTGGTATCACTCTGTCAATATCTAAAAACAAATCTGTAGTAGCACCTGTCATTGTAAAAGAAGAGTACTGCACATGAACGCGAACCGAATTGGCTTGTTGTTGAAAAGAAACTGAGTTTATATTAGCACTCTTGTTTACTCCGTTTCCACCTACAGAAAACTCGTTAGCTAATATTGTACTTCCATCTGTAGAGGTTATAATTAATATACCTTCTCCAGCCGGAATTAAATCTCCAACCAACGCACTTATTTCAAAATTCGTTATAACACAACCTTGTATTGCCATTTTTTTTATTAATTAATCCCAGCCAAATGCGCCAGATTCTTTTATAAATATTCTTTTTGGTAAAGGCGCAACTGAATTAGGATCACTATGTTCTAACGAGCCAATACCTATACCTTGTACTGTAAAATCACTTTCGTCTAAGTTTTCTAAAGTAGTACACTCTCCAGCTATGTAGTTAAACCATTTTCCCTCTTTGTTCAAAAACTCTCTTACTTTTCCATTTTCTAAATCTGTTTCAGCATACTCAACAAACCATCCTTTTTTATTGCTAAGGTTGTAAAACTCCTTGTCCGTATAATCAACGCCTTCAAAGCTTACTGTAGAAAACTTGTCTATTTTAGATTGAGAACCCTCATATTTTATTGTTTGAAAGTTCTTTACCAAGCTTGCAGCGTCGTTAAATATAACGCTAACGTAAGAAAACTCGTTTACACCTGGATTTATTCCGTGAAACTTATTTCTAACAGGATTCAAATGGTGTTGCCACATAGATCCTTCTTTAAAAGTGTAGTATTGGTTATTAACACCTACCGCTGACTCATAAACGTAAGACTTGAAACTAACCCAACCTTTAGCTCGCTCGCTGTAACTAACTGTTATTGGATTAAAGAAGGTGTTTTTATTTATTCCCGTTATTACTTCTTGATAGCCAGCAAGACCAGTTCTTCGCAAGCTAGTAATACAAATATTGTAGTTGCCTTTTCTAGAATCAAAAGATCCAAAAAGTTTAATGGCAGGTATGTTGCTGAACGTGTCTGTGAAATAATCTGACATACCATATTGAGATATTTCTGTTATACCGTCCTTAGAAAGTCTTAAAACAGCTCCTCTTTGTGTGTCTGTAAAGTAGCACCTGTATTCGTCAGCAGCAAAGCTTTCTGGGTTTGTAGATATACCATAGTCTCCTGAAAACGGACTAGCTGATCCTAATACTTTGCTCGTAGCAGTTACATTGCTATTTCCGTCAGCGTTAAACAAAGCATCTTTTTGAGATAAAACCTTTAGTACTTTGTCTTCGCAGAATACAACTACATCGCCTTGTCTAGAAAATAGTTTTTGAATACTACCATTATCCGGATTTAAGTCTTTTGTTATAGGCTCTGCCTGTACAAACTGATTGAATCTATTTACACCAGATCTAGAGTTGTATATTCCAGAGAATATTAGACCTGTTTTTCTTCTCTCTTCTTTATATTGCTCAGCAATAGTTGTCGATGCTTTAACTCCATTTTGTATTGTAGGCGCATTAAAGTCATCTCTTATTCTATCTGATTCAACACCATTCCCAAAGCTATAGCAATTAAACCAAGGTAGTTTTATTTTAGAATTGTGTATACTACCATTAACAATAATAAAAAAATCTCCATCAACGTGGTCTTGCTCTACCAGTAGCTGTATAAATCCTCCCCATCCGTCTCCTATTGTTACATATTGACCAGAAACAACACCGACGCCATTAGAGTCTAGTAGCTCTGAACTTAATAGTATTTTTACTTGATTAACGTTAGAGGTAAATTCGTAGTCTGTAATAGTATGCGTGATTAATCCTTCTTCACCAACAATATTTTCGTCAGCAACATATTGTATTGGAGCTCCTATGATAGCTAATGTTTCATCGTTGTCTAAGCTTAGCGATATAGGATAAGCTCTACTGATCTCGTAGTATATATCTAGTCCAATATCTTCTTTTGGGTAGGTCTCAAATACAGCTGGATTTTTAGATGAAAACCCACTGTCTTCACTTGAGTAAGGCCCCATTATTTCAAGCGTAGTTTTCATTGAAAGATCGTGAGCTATTAAAGACCTTACATCAAATATAGGCTTATCAGCTTTTATAGTGAACTTATTTCTTCTATTATAACTAGTCCAATATGGAGAGTCGTCTAAAATCAAAGCTGCACCAATTGATTTTTGAGCGTTTATTATACCTCTATGCTCATAAAAGCCTGTCGTTGTACAAACTGTTCTATCTGGATCTTGTCTCCATCTCCATCTAACACCCTCTTCTTTTATTAAACTAAAGAAATCTCTAGTATTAGCCATTAAATCATTTTGTCCAGTGTGCTCAGAAAAGTACTCGGAAATTTCTGGTCCATAACTTTGGTAGTTGTCATTGCCATAATACTCTTCATTATCTCTACCATGCAGTCCTCCAACAGAAGATATATCCATAAGATAATTACCTCCACTATTTTCTATACCTCTAGAGCCATTTTGCGCCCAATCTACAGAGTCTGACGGGAAACCAGGATCATCACCAAGGTTAGCACCTTCGTTACCATACCAACTCATTATTGATCCACCTGTTGGGTGACCTTCAGCAGAAGTTCCTCCATCGTCTATCCATTTACATATTTCAACATTACCAAGGATACTGTCTAAGTTAGTAGAGTAATAACAAGGTGCTGAGTGAAAGTTGTCGTAGTTGGGATCAAAAAAACCGTCATGATGACTTTCTTTACTATTTTTCCATGAAACAGCCCAAGCATCGTCTATAAAAACTACAGGACCATCTCCGCCTAAGTCTTTTACTACATAGTCTTGCCAAAATCTTTCAGCAGACTCACCTTTGCATATTGCTTTAGAAGTAAGAAGATCGGATGCATGAAAATTAAAGTTGTGCTCTTGTTCTATGTACTCTGCTTCGTCAAACACGTAGGCGCTTCCACTTGTTTCATACCCAAAAGGATGCGCGTGGTCTGTGTTTCCACCGGCAGCTAAGTTAAAGTATTCGGATGCTGTGTCATCGCTCCAACCATTATTAAATGGGTTATCAAAAACCGATTCTACGTGGTTGGCTTGGGCTCCTGTTCCTCCTGTATCCGAAGAGTAGGTATGTAAGTACCTTATATCTAAACCTTTTACTACAACTAAATTTTCGTCGTCAGTAAGCATTAAGTTTTCTTCTGCTATTCTGTCCTTAAATATCTTAACAAAAAATCTACCGTCAAACTCAGGTTTGTTAACGAACTCGTCTCTAGTTATTTGAATCTGAAGGTTACTTGTTCTACTAGCAAAGCTATCGTTGGTTGAAGCAAAGTTTACATCTGGACCAAAAGTCTCTGCTACTTGTATTCTGTAGCCATCGTTCAGGTTTCCAAAAAAACTTCCTGCAGCTATGCTAGTTATTTTATACCATTCGCTTCTTTCACCTTGTATATTTCTAATTTTCAAGCTACATTCAGAAGCTTTAGATATGACGTGGCTTTCGTCAAAAACACTTTCAAACGCAACTTTATCTACTGTTATAAAGTTATAGTCTACAAAAGGAAATCCTTCAGCAGAAGTTCCAATTAAAGCGTTGTCAGCATTGTTGCTTAAAATACCTTGGCTTTTTCTATCTATTTTTATATACTGCGGAGCTTCGTTTTCAATGGCAAGTATCTTGTACCTTGCTTTTTCTAGTACAGCTGCATCGGTATCGTGGCCTTTTTTTAGTTCTAAAAAAGTGTCTATATCTACTTTATTTCTGTCTGACGAAGGAAATGAAATCCATAAGTTACCATCCTCAGCGTTGTACCAACGATCCATAGCCAGATTGTAGTATTCGTTAGAAGTTTCTTTTATGAAAAACTTAAACGATTTAGCCCAATCAGGAGCGTTGTTTGCTATTGTTGCTGTCAAGCTACTATGCGATGCACAATGTTCTTTAGGTATTATAACAGATCCTTTTGTTTTGTCTGCTAAAACAGGAGTTTCTCTTCCGTGCTCGTCAGCGTATACAACGCCTATTTGATACGTTCTACTTGTTTTTAACGATTTTAAAGCTCTACCTATTGGCGTGTTGTCTTGCTCGTAAGTCTTTGGCTCATAAGTAATATTTAGATCTGGGGTTACCAGAGCATTCCCTCTTCTTAAGTCATAGTTTTGTACGTAGTTACCGTATATCAATCTGTTAGCTGATACCTCTTGAGACTTAGCGCTTCTTGGAACATTATCCCAAGGTCTAAGCAATTGGTTAGCAGGAACTATCGCGTGTATTAATTCAGACTCTATGTTTAAACTGCCTCTTGAAGATGTGTTTTCAAAGTCAACGTCTGCTGGCCACAACTCAGTGCCATCGTTTGGAAGTATTGTTTTAACAGTGTATATAACACTTGACTTTTCTTCTTTGTATAATATATCAATTTCGCTAACGTCTTGAGGTCTATTATCAGGGTGAGGCACATAGTTCTCTACTTTCAAGCTTCTCACTCTATTAGCCATTGCTAAGTTATAGCCTTCTTTTGGATCGTAAGAGTATGGCCCTGGTAAAAATGCTATTTCAGAGAAAGGAGAGAACGCAGAATATTGTCCGTCTACGTACTTGTATCTATAGCCAAACCTAGGAAACTTAAACTCAAACATTGCTTCTTCTTGTTGAAGCAAAGCGTAAAACGTAGAGCTACTAGAAATTTCGCTGCTTATAGATTCTATAATAACAGTCCAGTTAACACCTTCTCCATCAACAATTCTAAGCCTAATATCACTATCAGTAAAGCTTAACGGGTCTTGATCTAAGTCTTGAGTTAACACTACAAAATCTCCAGCTAGCCATGCTACTGGTTCAGACACCGTTATGTCAAGTTGAGATTGAGTTGCTATTGGATCACCTTCTTGCGTTAAAAACGCGTCACTAATAAGCGTACTATCAACCCTAAGATTTCTTGATTGAGTAGTGGACGACATCTTTAAAGTAGGAGGCGTAAGAGGTTTTTTCTTAACCGTTGTAACGTTTTCTTCTTTACAATAGACTGGAGAGGCCGTAAACTTATAGTTACTTACAACTTCAAGTCCATCATCTTCAAAAGATCCATCACGTCTTCTGTTTACTAATCTAGTGTTAACTGGGCTGTTTCCAAATCCAACAGAATTAAGTGCTGTTGACTTGTTATCAGTACCTAGTATAGATCTTTTTATGTTAATTATTTTAGGCTCATTTAGTCCATCAGTAAACATTAGTAGATCATCTACTATGTTTATTCCGGTTATAGTTCCCGTTTCATTAAAGTTAAGTAATCTTTTCTTTTGAAACGTAAGAGTATCACCTAAGTTAAATCCAGAAAGTGGAGTTTCTAACGTTACGGTGTTAGGATCGTTTTGACCTAAGTTAGCGTCAAGAGTATGAGCAACTATAGAGTTAGAGACTTTCATGCCTGGAAAAATAAACTCGGTAGAGCTACAGGACAAAGTGTTAATGTTATCTTCAAGTGCGCTGTCAAGAGATACTTTAGCTAAATAAGTATCAACAAAAACATAAGTATTTAAAGAATCATCTATATTATACTTTATTATATAATCAGATTTACTATAAAACTCAGTATCGTCGCTGTCGTAGTAGTCTTTTCCACCTGCTACCAAGTAGTATATACAGTTTTCCTCGTTGTTTACTATAGAGCCAACGCAAGAGCTATTTTCTGGCACTAGATTAGGTGTTCTTTCTATGTTACCAAGAAGTGTTTGAACAGCGCCTTGATCAGATCCTTCTGAGCTAAGCACTTCTACGTTTAAAGCGTCTCTGTACTCGCCCGGCTGAATAACTCTTTCGTCAACGTCTTTATTCATCTTGCCTTTGGCAAAATTCTTACTGAACTCTGGCATACCTTAGTGTTTAATCCACTTAGACTTGTTTCTCATTATCTGAGCAAGCTCTTGTGATTTGTAGTTAGATAATCTTATTTTTGCTTTTCGCATTTCTGCAAACCTTTCTTTCTTTAACATTTGAACTGATGCTGGGGAGTAGTTTGAGCCAGTAGATACTATAGCATAGGCAACAGACTTGTACCAAGCTTCTTCAGCAAACTTGTGTATGACAGAATCTCCATCATCAGCTAAGCCGTCAGTTATATAGTCCAATACTATAGTTTGGCCTATTAAGCTTGGGCCAAAGTACAACCTACCCTTCGCATAATCAAAATAAAAAGAACCATTAGCGTTTGCCATTGATGGCTGTAATCCGTATCTTTGACCTTCGGCCAAGTTGTTAAAGCTGTTATTGCTTTCTAGCTCTGAATTACTAGTGTTGTTAGTTTGAGAGTTGGAAAAGTTTTGGGTTGTTTTTGGATCTTCTTCTTCTAAGCCGGTGGTGATAATTCCACCAGCAAATGCATCAAATGCTTGAGTTTCAAACCAGTTATCAAGATCACGCTCGTCTGTAGCTACATCTTTAACCTTCCATCTTGTAGGGTTTTGAGTATCTTTAGTTGGGTACAAAGGTCTTTTAATACCATTGGCGTCACTGACAAACACGTGAGTATAACCTACAAAGTCGTGAGGCATTATCATGTACATTCTGTTGTCAAGTTCAAACTCTAAAGTTTTCTTAGATCTAAGAGTGTCGTAGTTCATTTCTTGCAAAGCTCTTCTTCCAAAAAAGAAAACATCCTGTCTACTAGCTTTTGATATTAATTTATTTTCACCAACATACATAGCTAAAAAAGTGTTAACTAGGTCATTTATACTTTGGTACTGATAACCTCCACCGTTTTCGCTTGCATAATAGTTACTTATACTTCCGTTGTTATACTCTGCCATTATTGTTTCTCTGTATTACTTTGTTCAACTGATTCAGTTTTAGCGTAACTAGACAAGCCAGTTTTGTTTATAACAACTCCAGCTAACTCTAATATTTTAAACACCAGTGTTGTTTCCTCTGAAGGGTGTAAATCAAAGTTAGTAGCAGTGTTGGCGTTGTATAGCGCTTTTTCGTTTACAACAACATAACCCCAGTTAACTTTTTTAGGCGTTCTTATGTATTCAATAAATATATTTTGTGTCCAAAGATTAGGATCAAAAACTCTAATGAAGTTGTCTGAAGTAATGTTTGCTAGTCCCTCATCAATACTTGGAGGGCTTTCTCTTAAATATATTGGATTGTCCGATGCAACTCTAGCTGCATACACTCCATTGTTATAATTTCTAAATTGTTTAGACGTTACTTGCTGTGCGGCGGTTCCACCGTAATTCATTGTAACTTGCTCTAACCTATACATTTCAAGACTACTAGGAAGAACATGTCCTCCTTTAGGAAAAGCAGCTAAATTTTCTGTTACATGAAATCTACTTATTTTGTCTTGTATATAATCCAGTGAGTCTGAAGACGCAGAGCTATTTCCAGGGTTTCTTAAGTATTGATTTTGGTGATGGAAATATTCTTCAAATATCCCCATTAGAGCTTGGTTGGCAAGCAGGTTGAATTCTTGAGGTGTTATATAGCCTCTTTGTTCTTTGTTTGATAACGCTAAAACGCGTTGATATACAGTATCTACACTTACCATCTAATTATTTTTATAAGTTAAAGTAACCACCCCATTGCAGAGTGGCTACTCTACTTATAAAGTAATTACATGTTTAAACGCTTTTCAATGTTGGAATAGATCTCCATACCTTCATCTGTTTTGAACCAAGCGGCTAAAGCAGAATATGGGTGTTCATCAAAAGGAACTGTCATTAATTTTCTACCGTTAGTAACCCAAGAAAAAGTTCTTTGATCAGTTGATAGTTCAATAACACGAGCTTCAGTTGCTTTGATACCAAAGTTTCTTAACTCTACATTATCATCTTCTAGTAACTCTAAGAATAAGTAAGGATTTCTTTTTGCAAATACTAAGCAATCTCGCTTAAGCTCTTTAGAACTCATGTCTGATACCTTAGATCCTAACTCTACTCTCATTATAGCTTCCATCTTATCTATATCTAAAGATCTAGCCAATATTAATGCATCTGCTTCTATTTCTAGTCTATCAAGTTGCGATTCTGCTTCTTTGGTAGGTTTGTACTCGTAGAACAATTCGTCAGCTAAAGGATGATATATAGATAAAAACTTTTGCAACATAACTTTGTTTTCAGGAACATAAAGTGCTCCGTTTCTAAACATGATATGAGAAAGTCTTTGGTCTCCTTGCATCTCATCTATAAATGGAGTTCTTTGGTTCTCACAATACTTAATCTCTCTCTCATATCCTTTTTCTTTGTCAAAAAAGTATAGTCCAGAAGATTTTATAGAATAAGATAATGCAGTTCTGTGTCTTGTTAGATAGTAAACCCTGTCTTTAACTTCCCAGTCGGGTTTTTTAGGTTCAGTTTTTTTAGGTTTTAGTGCTTCAACAACTGGTGTTTCAACAACTGGTACCTCTACCTCTTGTTTTGGTGCAGCTTTTGCTGCGGTTTGCTTTTTAGCCATAATAATATAAAATATAAAAAATTAAAAAAAAAAGATCGGAGCCGAAGCCCCGACCTTAGTAATATTGCTTACTTCATTAACATGAAGTTGTTAGCACCTTGAACAACTAAACATCTTTCAGATAGATAGTTAACTTGCATTGCATCAAGATCAGAAGTAACGTTTCCGCCTACAGATCCAGTAATCCAAGTTTTCATTTTTCTATCATCCATTTGAGAAGCTCTGTAACGCACGTGTAAGAACGGACGCTTTAAGTTTCTACCTAATGATTGGTCGTATACAGTAGATACACCAGCTGGTATAATCATACCACGGATAGCATCAGACGTAGCAGCTTCGTTGATTGACCCACGAGTAGCTTTGTCATTTAAGTATCTGAAGTCAGACTTGTAGAAGTCATAAGAACCTCTTCTAAATCCAGAGAAACCTAAGTTCAATGCCATATCTTCAGAGTTGTTGAATACTCCGTAAGAAGTACCACCAGCACCGTGACCATTCATAGAAGCTAACATGTCATCCATTGCTAAACTAGTAGCTCTGTTTACAAACATCATGTTTTCTTCGATAGCACCTTGCTTATCAAATTCTGCTAAAATAGAGTCAAACTCAGCTAAATCAGTAGCAGCGTTAACACCAGTAACACCAGAAGTTAAGTTACCTCTAGAAGTAATAGCAGCGAATAAACCTTCAGTACCTGAATTAGCTCCAAGCCCAGCAGAGTTGTAAGCAGCGTCGTCTGTACCACCAGCATTAACAATGTGAGAATTTGCGTTAGTCTTTTCAGCTTCTAACATAGTCATCTCTAGGTAGTCAGAAAAACGAGAGCGAGTATCGCCTTCAGCTTTCAAATACCATAAGTAACCATTCTGTCCATCTTCACCAGAAATTTCAACCCAACCAATTTGAGACACATCAGATCCAGAGATCTCGTAGTAGTCCTTCATAATAATTGGCTTGTTGTTGTAAGACTTGTGAGTAGGCTTAACTGTTTTTGGGCCAGCAGCAGCGCTACCACCCTGTCCAACAGTTCCTTTAGCAAACTCAGATCCAATAACTAATAAAGTAGCAGACAAGTTAGCATCAGCTACGTTCCCGAAGTCATCACCGTGCTCAGCACCATAAGGCTGGCAAGTAATAATTTCATCTGCTACTAATGTAACGTGACATTTAATAGCTCTACCAGCTACAGCTACGATAACCATATCGTTAACTCTAACTCCGTGATCAGCGATAGTAAACCCGTTGCCTGATGCGTTTCCGTCAATATCAGAAACAACAGTGAATAAACTCACGTCTGTGTTGTAAGTACCTTTGTAAGAAAGGTGTAATCTACCTTGCTCAGACCAGATAACTTGATCAGAAGTCATTGCCTCTTCAGCTCCAACTTGTGATAAAAATCCAGAAATTGTTCTGTTACCGAAAACTTCTGCTTCAGACTCCATTAAGTCTGGTAAGTATTGCTGACCCCAATCGTTGCCGGCACCACTTGTAAAGTCAATGTAGTTGGAAGATAGAGTCTGCTTTTGTGGAGCAGCAACACTATTTAACAACGGTCCATTTGTAATTGCCATAATAAATATGTTTTTAAGTTATAGGAAGAAAACTATTTCCTTCCTTTTTTAATTCTAACCTTAAAATCTGATGATGAATCTCCATTTAAAACCTTGAACTTAGTTCCTCCAACATTAACTTCGTTATGTGCTTTTCTAGCGTCCATATTGATGTTCTTTGCTTTGGCTACAGATGATTTTAAAGCATCCGCTTTACCTTGTTCGTAAAAATGTTGAGCAACAGCGTCTGCGTTCATAGCTGTGTATAAACTCTTATGATAACCATTAGCATCTTCCATAGCACCATCTTCGTTCAAAAACCTTTTGACAAAGTTGTTTATGTCTGCTTGATCATTCTTAACACTGTTTTTGTCTTTAACATTAAACCTAAATTTTTTGTCTCCAACGCTGTAGTCAAAACCTTTGAACTCGTCGCTGAAAACCTCGTTAGTTTTCTTGTCAAACACATTTTTCACCTTTGCAAACCTTTTAGTGTTTGCTTCAGACTCTTTGTTATAACGATTGAAAAAATCCATAGCTTTCTTAGCCTCTGGCGTTAGCCTAGACCCTGCTTTGATTTCTTCGTAATATTTAGACTTTTGCCCGTCTAAGTAGGCTTTCGCTTCGGCAACTTGCTCTTTCAAAGCGATTTTCTTTTTTCTTATTTCTTTATCTTCATCTAGCTCTTCGTCAAAAGAAAAGCTTTCATCCATTAAAAACTTTATCTCTTCATCGTCAAGATGAGGTTTAGTAGTCTTATAGTACTCTTGCAAGGCGGTAAGACTATCCATTTCATTTACGTCCTTGTTTAACTTAACGTAGTCTTCTAGACTTCCACCAGTTTCGTTCATAAATTCTACCAGTTTGTCTACGTTAGCTGGAAGGTCTATACTAGTATCAGGCTCAGCTAATGTCTCACTAACTACTTCAACAACCTCCTCGTCAGTTATTTCTTCTAGTATTGGAGCTTCTTGTGTTTCAGCTTCCGCTTGTACTTCTTCTTGCTCTGGTGGGGTGTCGGAACTTTCATCGCTTCCAACCACTCCTGCCTCGTCAACTGCATCATCTTTAACTTCATCAGCTTTATTCATATCAACCTTGCTAATAGTTTCGTCTGTTTTTTTCGACGATGCCGTACTAACTTTAGTTACATTTTCTTCTTGCACCTCTGGTGCTTCTTGTTTTTCTTCACTCATAATATAATATAATAATTGGTTTAAAACTTATTCATATTCAAGCCATCACCTAATACATCATTACCTGATGACTCAAATCTTTTACTTTTCTGTTTGTTTGATTCTACTTTTTCTTTTCTTTGACCTTCTTTATCAGATCTAATGTCTTGGCGCTGCTCAGACTTTTCGGTATCTTCCCTGTCCATCTCTCTCATCTTCATATTTAATGAAAACTCTTTGTCCATAAGCCTTTCCTTAATAGAAGCCTCTTGTTCTAGCGCTTTAGCTTTAAACTCCGCTTTAGCTTGTTCTAGTTGAGTCTGCATTTGAGTAACAGCTTGTTGTTTCTGTGTCTCGGCTTGAGCTTGCGCTTGTGCAGTTTGTTGTTGAGCTTGTTGTTGTGCTGCTATATTTTGCTGCTGCATTGCTTGCTCTTCCTGCATTTTCTTTTTCTCTCTAATTTTAAGAAGCTCATTTGCTAACCTTATGTTCTTTATGTTTCTAAGGTCTATAGCATCAGAGAGTTTAATTAGCTTTTGAGTTAATGCCATTTGTATGTTGTTTTCTAACAAAGCTTTTTCTTCTTCATCAGGCGCTAGCTCTATAAATATGCCAAAGTCGTACAAGTGTAACTCTGACATTTCTTCTAGCGTAGCAACGTTGTGAGTTCCTATAGCCTGCAAAAATGCGTCTCGTGTTGGAGAATACTCTATTATGTCAGATATTCTTAATGATAGCTGTTCCGCTATGTCTGCAGTTAAAAACAACCCTGCTTGTAGGATATGTCTAGTAGCTGTGTTACTGTTTGCAGCCGCAAGCTTTTGAACTCCAACTAAAGCGTTTCTATCTGGAGTAGATCCGTCTCTAGCTTCGTTCAAGCCAGTAACATCTCTTATCATCTGCATGTAGTAATTGTAGTTGGCTATAAGCGTTTGCATCTTGTTGCCAGCTCCAGCTCCATTTGATATTTCTTTAATAGGTACTTTGCCTGGGTTTTGATCTCCATCAGAAGTAAACGATCTACCTATTATAGAACCAGTTTGGAAAAACATGTTTAATGCTTCTTGTGGGTTGTAGTTTGTTCCATTACCCAAATCTATTTCAGCTAAACCATCAGCGTCTAAATAAACTCCGTCAGGAACCATTCTAGACATTACTTGTTGTAGCTTTAGATGTGTAAGCTGTATCATGTCCGCAAACGAAGTAATTCTACTTACTACGCTTTCAATTCTACCCTGATACATTCTAGGAGCAACCATAGAGTAGTTCATTTTAACCTTATTAAAATCACTCTTCTCTCTCATCATGTTCTCTGCTATCTCCCACTTTAACAGTTTATCGCTGCCAAGAATTATAGCTCCTTCATATAGTACCTCTACTTTTCTAGACACCTTAGCGTAGCCACCAACCTTATCCATAGGAGGATTAAATCCATCATCTTTTTCTATTGCCTTTTCTCCACCGCTACTAGTCTCTTTGAGCTTGTAAACTTCGTTCATATACGTCTTGTAATTAAAGTACAATACGTCTATTTGATTAATGTCTTTATCGTTGGATCTTCTATTGTATTCTCCTTGATACTTCTTAGAGGCCTGTTGTATCTCTAAGAGATCTTCTTCCATTAAGTGGGGAAACTCTTTTATGAGCTCGTTAATAGGAATACATTTTACCTCGCCAGCGTAGTATACGTCTTCGAAATAAGGTGAATCAGTATATGACCAAACCATATTAGCTGGGTCAACATATTCAACCTTTACTCCTTCAGAGTGTGTAAACGTAGTTTTAGCGCAAGCCATACCAATCACAGCTAAGTCGTAGTATAGTCTTTTTCTTATAAGCTCGTAATTACTTCCTTCAAACAAAGTGTTTATAGCTTGCTCTTCCGCTAGCTCAGTAGCTTGCTTGTAGGTGAGCTGCATGTGTAATTCTAGCTCTTGCTCTGTCTCCGGCAAGTCTTCCGCACTGTTTTCAGTAAAGTCCATATTAAAACTTTCCTTTGCCATTGCGTTAAACTCTTTAGACTTCATATCCCTAAGGACACTCTCCATATACTCAGTTCTCTTAGCGACTCCGTATGGATCTTGTGAAAACACTTTTATATCGTAATTTCTTTCTGTCATACCGTTCACAACAATATCCACAAACTTCGGAATTATTGGTATAGGTTTCCAGTCTAAATTTAAGTAAGATAAGTCACCATTTATAGACAACTCATCTTTATATTTTTGTACAGACTGTTCACCTCTAGCATATAGTCTTAGCCTGTGAAAGTCGTTTTGGTTGTTGTTGAATCTACTACCAATCCTACCTTTTCCTCCGCCGCTGTTATCAAACCATTCTTTTTCAATAGCTTGAGCAACTTTTAATCCGTATTCATAGCTTATTTTTTCTGCATCAAGTACTACTTGACTTGGAAAATTATTAGTGTAAGAATCAGCCATATTTAACTTTTAATTATTTTTGAAGCATATCCACCATTATCAAATCTAGATACGCTTAAGTCTATTTTAGTTCTTTGTTTCTCCATATTAGGTTTATACAAATGTCTGTTACAACCCATGATAGCCAAGCCAGAGCTTATAGAGGCATCATGCTTTGTTCTTTTGTTTATGTCAAACTTAGCCCAGTCATTCAAAGTCTCATTAAAGTACATGGTACCATAAGAATCATCTTGCATTAGGCCTACGTGGTCGTTTATGTACATTTCAAGTGCAGCAGCATGTGCTTGCTTTATATCTTCACTAGAGTTTGGTATACCACCAACTTCTTTTTCTGCAACACTAAGCTTGTTCCAAACTTTATCTGGTCTATTCATACTAAATCCTCTGTATCCTCTTCGTCTAAAGTAATACAAAAGCCTTGGTTTGTTATTCTCTGCTAGCAGCGGCATGCCATAAAATATACACGCCATAAGCACGTCTTCAAAAAATATTTCAGCGGTTTGTGGTCTAGCAATATATTCTAAAAAAAACGTATTAGCTGGAGCATCTTCCATACTAAACTTTGTTAGTCCATGAAGAGCTCCGTTGGACCCTCTACCATCAACTGTTCCACTTATGTCGTAGCTATCACAGCCAAAACAACCCATGTGTTCATTTCCTGGGTATTTAATTCCATTTTTTATTATAACATTATTCTGTATGTTATAGTTTGGAGCCCAGCTTATTTTGAATCTTCCTTTTGGATCTGGATTAAAAGTTACCTTAGTATCTTTAACACCGTTCATCCACTGAAAATTCCCAGTTGTCAACACTGCTGAGCTACTTATCCCTTCGTTGTAATCTATTTGTTCGTATAGCTTAACTAAGTTAAATATACTGTTTTTTGTCTCATCTCTAAAAGCGTGCTCCGTTGTTCTAGGAAACTGACGGTAAAATTCATTTAAACCATCTTGATCTTCCTTTAAGCCATCAACTTCATTTTGCCAATTATTAATAACACCTACTTCTATTAACTCTCCATCCGGTCCGTACACATCGTAACCTGGTGTATTAAAAACAGGCTGACCGTGAGCATCAATAAACCCTTCAAAGTTCCACTCCATAGGTATAAACAAAGAATACAAACCAGACTTCGTCTGTCCATTTCTATTTCTTTTAGCAACATCTGAGTCGTTGTATAGTTTTTTAAAGTTATTACCACCCTTATCTAATGAGTTGCTAGTAGATCCCATCATGCATTTCCCAATAATCCTGCTACCTAGTCTAAGACAAGTTTTTGTAACTCGCCAGTTGTTGAGTATGTTATCTGGTCGTTCCCATTTACCACTCTCATCGTGTACTAGTAGTGAAAGCTTTTCACCATCATAACTGTTGTCACCCGTGTTCTTCCAGTCAATCGTAGTATCTAAACCTTTTATCTCCGCTAACTTTTCGTTTGTGTCTATTTTCTTACGAGTAAATTTACTTGCAGGCACACGATACGCTAGCTCAGACTTAGGTCTGTCCATACCATCTTGAATTGGCTTGAAAAAGAAAGGGTAGTTTATTGATATAGGTACAACCTTGTCTGTAAACATTTTCTTTGCGTCAGCTCCACTTTTCGATAGTATTCCATATCTAGAGTCACTTGAAATAGTAGCTAAGTTAACAGTCTCAGCAGAGCTCATAAAAGAAAACCCAGAACGTCTGTTTTTAAGATAACACATACCGTAGCAGCGCTTGTCAGCTTTGCAAGCCTCCCAGAATATAAAGAATAATCTATTTGCTTCGCGAAAATCAGGTGCACCAACATCAATCTTGCTCCATTGCAAGTACATATAGTGTGTACCTGTTATGAACGTAGGCGTTCCATTATTATTAAACCAAAAACCACTGCTACGCCTATCGAACTCTTCGTCAATGTAGTCGTGCCATTGTTCTTTTTGGTCTTCTGGATACGCTTTCCAGTCAAATATTGTTTTAATCTTTTTAAGTACATCAGGCTTTTCAATTTGTTTCCACTTCTTATCTTTGTTGCTATACACATCTTTTGGCACTTTTGGTAAAGCTATATGCAGATTTTGAATCTCGTATATTTCTCCAATTTGCCCATTACGAGATAACACTATAACGTCGTGCTCTTTGTTGTAGCCGTACTCCCACTTCTTGCCTTTGTTAAGTCTACTTATTGTAGTCTTTTTTATTGGCTCTACTATTTTGTATAAAGTTTGTTCGTACATTATTTAGATCTACCTTCGGCAAAGCCCTTAAAAACTTTCTCTTCTTTCTTTTCAGCAACCTTACCCTCGAGTAAAGCTTCTTCTTCTTGTATACGATTAAGTATCTCAAAGGCATCGAAGATAGCGAGCTTTTTTGTAGCAGCAGCGTTCTTAAGTCTATCGGCAGTAATGTCATCGCCACTATCAACAATAGCCTCTTTTGCAACCTTGATAAGCTCTTCAACCGCTTTATGCCCAGCTTGGATTATACTCTTCTTCGTTTCCTTGATATTCATATTTAATTGTAATAAACTTATTGTATACTCTATAAAGTCTTTGACCGTCTATTATAAACTCATACTGAGAACTAGGAGTAAAACCAACCAAATCACCAACCTCAACACTTCCGTCTGTATATTTTATTATACCCATTAACGGTTTCTCTGTTTCTGTTGTTAGGTTGTTGTTGTCTTTTATTGGTTGTACAAAGCAAAATCCCTCCGTGGATCTCCAAGAGTTACCTTGCTCTACTAGAAATATTTGATCTAATGAAACTATATAAGTGTCCTCGTTAAAAAATGACTTACTGTTTTTTTCTTTACCTTTAATATCATGCCAGCGTCGAAAAACGTTGTGGTGAACTATTATCTTGTCTCCAGGACTTATACCTAGACTACTACTAGCAGACGGAGTAGATACAACCTCTGCTGTTCTATTAGTAAACTGATGGTTGTAAACCTCTGTGTTTAGTATTAGTTGCTTGTTGCCAATAGATTTTGTGTTGCTGTATCTAGATCCATGTGGCTTAACTACAAAAGAGTGTAAGCTCTTCATTAGTACTCTAAGTTATACTCTACAGATATAGCCATGTTCTTATTGAAGTCTTTCCACGGCAACACGTCTTTGTTTTTCCTAATATATATTGAATACTTGTCTTCTTCTTCTAATATATCACAAATAGTGTGGCCACCATATACTTCTTGCCCAACAGCATAGTGCATGGCGTCGATCTTGTAGTCCTTACCTATCGTTATCTTTCTTATCAGCTTGCTTGTCATCATTGTATTTAATTTTACCGTCAGCGATGTTAATATCATCTGTACCGTATTCTTTTTTAAATTCTCCTTGTAATTGCATTAACACAGACTGCATTTGTAGAACCGCGTGAAGTGCCTCGTGTTTTCTAGCCTCTAGCGCTCCAATATCAGACTGAGCCATTTGCACACTCTTTACTGTTTGTTGAAGCTTTTCTAGCTGTTGATCTGTAATTTTCTCTGCTTGAGGTTTTAAGTCAACAGTTTTAGGTGTTTTTCTTTTTGCCATGATTTAATTTAATTTAATTTGATTAGTTGTTATTTAATATTCCCACCCAAACCTAAATCTTAGTGGAAATTTTGGAACAAGCTCAGCGTTGTCCGCTAAAGTAGCTGGTACAGTATCTACAGTCATAAGCACATTAGTTAAAGCTGTTATAGTACCTATTCTAGTGTCGTCTGCTAATACTACTTCATCTCCAATAGCAAACGTGTCAAGAGCAATACTTGCAGCTCCAGAACCATTATCTATAACTATAGCTAAGTTGTCTGCAGCGTTTTCTCCAGCACATAACACTCCTGTTCCAAAGTCAAAAGCAGCCTGCGCAGCTCCAGCCACATATATGGTTTGAAATCCAGTGTCTCCAGATAACGCTTCGGCATCCATGATTATAGGATTGTAAGAGTTGTTTATTGTGGAATTAAAAGCTAATCCAAAAGCGTTATACGACGCAAGTGGGTCTGTTGAGTCTGTTCTTTCGTCCATGTCTAAAGACATATAGCCAATTAAATGTCTTCTAAACGCAACCGCGTTAGCTTTTGATATAGCGCTATTTATAGTACCAATAGTTGGAGGTGCTACTCCGTTTATGCTTCTAGCAAAAAATAAATCAATAATTCCGCCAGTAGCTTGGTCATCACCATTTTTACCCATTATGTATCCAGATATACTTGCTAGAGCGCAAGATCCTTTTGGAATTTGTATAGGCGTCCAGTCAAACATTGCATCATCTGCCCCGAAGGCAGTAGCACCACTTGTTATCACTGGCTCTGTTGTTGTTGTAAAGAAATTATTTGCCATTTTATTTATTGTTTACTTGTTCGTTTTTATTTGAACTTCCACCGAAGAAGAAGTCTATTATTGTATTTACCTTTGCGCTCATAGCGCCAAATATTGTTGATATAAAACTGATCTCAAATTCACCAAGATCTATTGTCTTATTTACAAAGTAATTAAACATTACGTAAGTAATGCCAAAGTACGCTACAGTAAATAGTGTCGCTAGAACCTTTTGGATAATAGCATCGTCTTTATACATATCACGTGCATCTTTACGATCTTCAACTTCTTTTGCAAATGCTTCACGCTCTGCTTCAAGCATTATTGATTTTAATGCTAGCTTAGCCTCGTCTCTCTCTTTATCAGTTGTGATTACTTTGTCAAGTATACCTTCCGCGTTATCTAAGACTTTACCGAATAAACCTCCTATTAAGTTATTTATCATTATGCAAAGTCTTTTGTGTTTTTAAGCGCTTTAAGCTTGCTAATTTGATCGTTTATAGTTGATATGTCATTTTTAGCTCTATCTAAGTCAGATCCCTCAAACACATCTTCAGCAATATCTGCTTTAATTTTTGACGCTCTATCTTCCATGTTAGAAATCTTTATGGTAATATTATCTGTATCACTATTTCTCTTGCTACCTTTATCTACGTAAGTATCTGGATTCTCAGCACTAAGAAGTTCTTTAGAAGCAGTGTCTTTTACTTTACCGTCTTTTTTACTTAACACTGTATCAGCGTGACCTGATTTAGTTCCAAAGCCCGCCATTTTGTATGCTACTGTCTTATTCATATCTATTAATCTTTAAATTCCCAAGGAAGATCTATATCTCCCTCTTCTACCCATTGGTCTTCATACAACACATAACCTTGTTGCCTAGGATATTCAACACCATCCCAAAACACATACTCGTCGGTGTAATCAACTCTACCGAGCTTCATGTGTGTCATGTGTTTCATTTCGTGATTTAAAACTCTTCTGTATTGCTCACTGTCTGGATCTATAGCGTCACTTATATATATTACACCTTCTTTGTGACTTTCACCCATAACACCTTCTGGTAGTTCAACTCTTTCAATTCTGCAGCCAGATATAGTTTCTTTTGAGCCTATACTCAGCTTACTGTCTTTACTACCTCTATTGCTACCTAGTTTGAACGCCATTATCTATCTGAGTCTTTTATCATATCATCAATAGCCTTATTAAAGACTTTATCAGTATACGATTTGTTATTGTAGAATACACTTCTTTCGGATGTTGGCATATCTTCTTCGCCTAGTAATATCCTGTATATTCTACTTATGAGTTGGCTGCACTTAAACGAGGTCTTAAATACACTATACTTTATCGTCGTACGATTTCTATGTCGCCAAACCTCTATCCAGCCTAATTTCCTTAGTTTGTCCCACCGAGTTTTATCCCAGCTCATGGTGTAAGTACCATCAATAAAATCTTGTCTTGTAAACCGTTTTTGACAATCTAAAAATATTAGAAGTTCAAGATCGGCATCTGTTAACCCGTAAGTCTTACAAGCCCACTTTCTAGTGAGCCTGTAATACTTTAGGATTTGTAATTCACGTAAATCGTGACTAGTTATTCTCAATTGCTACTATGAAAGAACAATAGATACAATAATAGTTCCAACAGTCGCAGTTCCATCTATTACACCCCCTGCTCTAGCTTCAAATGCAGCTTTTCCAGTCGCGTCTTTTGATTCAGGCACGAAGTCAAATATTCCTTTTGAGTTACCATTTGGTCCAGCAAGTTGTTGGCAAGTTTCAATAAGTAAAGTTTGCATACCCGTAGCATTTATTAGTTTTGCACCAGCATTTGCACCATCAAATGTAAATGTAAGTACTGAATCTGAAGCGCCAGCAAAAGTACATACTAAAGTAGCACCTGTTGCAACGCATTCAACAAGTTTACTTGCATCAAGTACAATTGCTGAATTTAAAACGAAGTCATCACTCGTTATTAGTGGGAATTTAATCAAGTTCATAATTTTTTTGTTTTTGTTAATTAATAATTAGTTGTTTTGCGATTTTATGTTTAAGGATTAAAGTTTATGGTTTATGTTTAATCTACTAGTACAATATCACTTGCTCTTATTACAAAATAAAACTTATCTTCAAATTCTATTCCGTGGCCAGAGTGACGGTCGTACCAAACTAGGTCACCATCGCTTATACCTTCTACTAAATTACCCACTGATATTACGTTACCCTTAAAATATCTAACGTCATCATTAGTGTCATCTGTTATTATTAGACCACTAGTTTTTTTCTTAGGTTCTTTAACCCTACTTATTACTACAAAGTGATTAACTGCCTTCATCTGTTCTCATATTTGAAATTACACAATCTGCTGATATAATCGTAGATACTACGCTTAATGCATTTTTTAGCGCCGATTTTGTAACCAAAACCGGATCTATAATACCTGACTCAATCATATTTACTTCTTCACCAGTTACTACGTTGACGCCCACGCCAACATCTTCAGGGTAGCCTAAGGCTTCAAACCCAGCGTTAGACATTATAGTATGGAAAGGAGACTTAATAGCCTCAAGCAAAGCTTTTTCACCTTCGCAAGAAGGTTCGATTTCTGTGGATGCGTTAAGTAACGCTATACCACCGCCAGGTACAATACCTTCTTTTAACGCTGCTTTGGTTGCGTAGATCGCATCTTCAACCCTATCCTTCTTTTCTTTGAGCTCAACTTTAGAATCAGCTCCGACCTTAACAATACCAACACTACCTGAAAGCATAGACAGTCTTTGTTCCAGCTTCTTTTTAATAAAACCGTTCTTTTCATTTGCTATTGATTTATGCACTTGATCTATCCTTTCTCCCACTTGTTCAGTAAAATCTTCTATAGTAGTTATAACAGTGTTTCTGTCATCCGTAGAGGAGTATTCTGCTTCTCCAAGCATTTCTACCGTCATTGTGTCTAAGTCGTCTCCTAACTCCTCGTTTAAAACGGTAGCACCTGTTAGAGCTGCTATGTCTTCACAAGTGTCTTTCTTTGTAGAACCAAAACCAGGTAGGTCTATTATATTAACTTTTATGTTACCTTTTATCCTGTTCATCAGTAGTGCAGACTTAACTTGCTGCGATACTGGTGCTATTATAAGCAGCGATCTGTTTTCTTTTATTACGTACTCTAATATACCTTGTACTTTTCTAATATTAGGTATTTCAGACGTGCATACTAATATGAGCGGGTTTTCTAACTCACATTTTTGTTTGTCTACATTTGTTACAAAGTGAGAAGAAGTTAATCCACAGTCAAACTGAACGCCATCTACTGTTTCAACATAAGTTTCGTCAGACTCTGATGACTCCATTAGAACAACACCATCCTTGCCTACAGCTTTGTAAGCCTTAGATATTATAGCACCTAGCTCTTTATCGTTGTTACATGATATGGCAGCAACGTCATCCAGTGTTGAATCACTAACCTCTACCTTTATAGAGTCTAAGTACTTTAACACTTTGTCTAATCCAGACTGTAAACCCTGCTTAAGTTCTCTTATAGTTGCTTTGTCCATAGAATCATAGACATGCATAAGTAATGCTTCTGCTAAAACAGTGGCCGTAGTAGTTCCGTCGCCCGCCTGTTTAACCGTGTTGCTAGCAGCCTCTTTAATAAGTGTAGCTCCAATGTTCTCTACTGGATCAAACAATACTACAGAGTGTGCAACCGTAACGCCATCTTTAGTGATAACAGGGTTTCCTCGTGCATCTTCATAGATAACGCACTTTCCAGACGCACCTAACGTTGATTTTACTGCTCTTGCTAGTTTTTTTACGCCAGAAATGACGCGATTTTTAGCTTCATCGCCAAAGTTTAAGTCTTTGACGATCTCGCTTGGGAGATTGTATTCCATTTTAGTAAATTAAATTAAAATTATTCTATTTTTCGAAAGTTTTTACTACCTTAGGGCCTTTCGTAGCCTCTATCTTCTTGGTAAAGTGCTCAACACTGCCGTCTATCGCTGATTCTGCTCCTTCTAGAGTTTCTCTGCGCGTTACATCGTGCCAACTATTGTTGTCTGGGTTAGAAACTTCAGTTTGATAGTAGCCGTTTGGTAATTGGGTTATTCTCCAATTGCCCTTATTAGCTAAATGTGACCATTGCTTCTTTGTTTTTTTACTTGCTGTTGTTTCACCACCGGTTGTGTTGGTAGTTTGGTAATATAGGTACGTCATAATTTTTGGTTTTAGGTTAATAATTAGTGTACTTGGTTATAGTCACCTAGCTTTACTAGCATTTACAACTTGGAGCGCTGCATTAGTAACCTTTTTTGTCGCTTTTCTTGAATAATCCAAGTTTACTAGCTGCCATTCCTGCTAAGCCACCCATTTGTGGAACTTTTTTAACCAACGAGCCTATTCCACCCATTAAGTTACCCATAAATTTAGGAGCAGCAGTTCCTGGCATAGGTCCAGTAGTATATTCTCTAGTATTCATTTGTAACGCGGAAGAACTTGCTCTACCCATTTTGTTTTTGTCAGATGATCTATCGATACCTGGTAATTGCGTTTTGTAGTTGTACATATTTTTAGTGTTTATTGTTTCTAAATGACATTGGTTTGCCAAAAGCTTTAATCATTTTAGATTGTCCTTTTGACGATGTGTTTCTATTCATTTTAAATTGTCCTACTGTTTCAGGACTTTGCTTATCATCGGATTCAGTATAAGGCACCTCCGTGTACTCTGGTCCTTTATCTTTATTAGCTACCTCAACTCGGTTGAAACCGGTTAAATTCATATCAGGGTTGTTTTGTATAAAGTTATGCTCGCTAGTTATAACACCGTCTTTTTCAAACTGAGTCCCAATAGCCCTGTAATCTACGCCAAACTTTTCAGCGTTTTCCTCAGTAGGAGTGTGTATTTCAGTTGACATTATCGACTCTACTCCACCCAGCTTGTCAGCTTGCTTTGCTAAGTAATCAGGTATCGCCTTACCTTTTTCTTGAAGAGATGATATTTTATCTTTTAGTGTTCCTATCTTATCCCATGTGTTACGATCAACAACTGTAGCCTCACCCTGTGCGTCTGTTAAAATTCTCATCTTGCTTCTATCGGTGTACACTGCCATACCTGGATCTGGTGTTGGAGCAAACTCTCTAGTCTCTGACTCTGTTCTAGTAGAAGTCTCAGTAGTTTGATCTTCTGTAGCTGGCTTTTCTTTAGCCTCTCTGACAAAACCTTCGAAGCTGCCAAACTTTTCTTTTTCCTTAGGAGTCATTTTTTCCCAAGCCTCTTTGTAAGTAGGTATATCCTTTTTAGTTTTAGTCTCGTAGTCAGTTTCTGTAGTTCTAGTAAAGTTACCACTACCATCGTCTTTATCAACGTTGACGCCTCGTCTTACGTCTGTTACTTTTTCTCCTGTAGCTTTTAGAGCTGACATTCTATTTTCTACCTCATCGTTGATCATCTTTTGAAGAGGACCTGAGTGAGAACTCATCTTACGTTTCTTTAATGGTTTGTACATGCTTATCTTTCTTTTTTAGTTCCTTTGCCATCGTTTCCACGATTAGCCTTAATAGATTTAAACTCACCATCCTTGTGGTCGTAGTCTTTACCCTTTATATTTCTACCTGATTTAATAGCAGCTCTTCTTAGTCTTTGGTTCTCTGCCTTCTTTCGCTTACGAGAGAACGTCTTAGCAAATGCTAGGTCACGCTTCTTCTTGTCTGCTGCTGCTTTTGGTGATAACTTCTGTGGCATGCTTATATTATTACTTGCATAGTAGATATGTTAAAAGTGTGACAGTTGCCCCTTACTTTTACTCTCTTAATAGGCTAGTGTCACATAAAAAGTTATTGTAAATATTGGGGTATAGCGTAGCCCCCCTACCCCTCC
>Ga0209816_1000310_pt1 | contig 39685 bp, 51 predicted proteins | sample CoawatmetaG01DNA_FD_187509 | JGI IMG/M metagenome (GOLD analysis project Ga0209816, IMG submission 187509) | Marine microbial communities from the West Antarctic Peninsula - Coastal water metaG017-DNA (SPAdes) (version 2) | ecosystem: Environmental > Aquatic > Marine > Coastal ...
CCGCTTAATGTAGTAGACAAGTATTTGCATCCACACTCTTCTGCTTTAAATATGTTTTTGTGCATCCACCCTGACCATGCCATATCACCTATTACAGGTATATTTGTTCCCATACATATCTCCTCTAAGTATTGCCAACCATCATTTTTATGAAGTGCATCCTTCCTTCCTGTAGCGTCTACAGCTATAAAATCTGCGCCAGCTTGTTCTACTAAGACTGCATCTTGTATTGTTGGTGTTATCCAAACATTACCAGTAGTATACAATCTCTTAATAATACCAATAACTGGTATACTTATCGCTCGTTTAACTGCTTTTATATTTTCGTACCCTTCTATTCGAACACCAACTGCTCCACCTCGTTCTGCTTCAATAGCAAAGTTTACGATTGAGGTAACATTATTAAATGCACTGCCTTCTTCTGCTTGACACGATACTATAATTCCTTTGTTTATCTTCATATTTACACTTTAAATTAATATACGAACTTTATATCGTATAACCAACTACTCAAATACCTTTATTAAGTTTTGTTCTTGCAAGAATTCAATATACTTTTGTTCTGCTGAAAAATCATGATTACGATAATACCCATTCTCGTTTCTTGTAATTTTATTTATTTCATATCCAGACACCACTGTATCACCGTAGTAATGATGTTTAGCAGATTTATTTCCCATAAATGTAAAACCAAAGACTGATATATTATCAGATAACAATTTCGCAAGACATATAGCTGTGAACCCTAAACTTGGATTATTTACTTCAGTATTGCTTTCAATAGTAGGTATTACATTTTCCCAGTCTAGGTAATTAATATATGAAGATGTATTAAAGTGTTTAATTATACCCTTTATAGCATCATATAATGGGTTAGCTTTAATTATAATATTTTGATCTATAAGTTTAGAGTAGAAGTTATCATCATATTGTGGACATTCTCTCTTCGGTTCGTCACCAAAAAAAGCTTTACCTGATACCATTCGTATAGAAGTTTTAGTTCCAATATACTCTTCAAATCCTTTAACTGGTGCTAAATTACATCTAATAACTATATCGTTACTATCAATTTCTTCAGCATATTCCCTCTCTAAAAGTATACCAGAATTACCTACTATAGCTATACTAGTATCAGGTGTGATAACAATATTATCAAAAATATTTGATACTTTAACCTTCTCTATAATTTGATCTATAGTGTATATAGATCCTGCAGGCAGTAATCGTGAAGTAAACAACTGTTCAACTTCTGATGATGTTTTTACATACGGTTTAAGACTTTCCATAAAAATCTACCCAGTAATTAATCATCTCATCCAACATTGATTCAAATGTATACTCATGCTCCCAACCTAATTCATTTTTAGCTTTTGAACAATCTCCTTTTAAAAATTTTAATTCCTCCTTCCTTAAAAATTTCTTATCAAGTTTTATATATTTATTAGGATCTAAGTCAAGTGATAAAAATACATAATTAACTAAATCCTGCACAGTATGTGATATACCTGTTGAACATACATAATCATCAGATTTATCTTGCTGTAACATCAACCACATTGCGTAAACGTAATCTTTTGCATGTCCCCAATCTCTACTAGCTTCCATATTACCTAAATGTAAACTGCTAGAAAGTCCAAGCTTAATCTTAACTGCTTCCTTTACTACTTTATTGGTTACAAAATTAGTACCCCTTCTAGGTGATTCATGATTAAATAAAATACCGTTTGAAATAAACATATTATGTGCATTTCGATAATTTCTACAGATATTATACCCATACACCTTTGCACAACCATATGGAGATACCGGACTCATTGGTGTAGTCTCTCTTTGGTAACCATCACTATCAATATTATTACCAAACATCTCAGATGAACTAGCTTGATATATTTTAGTATTTGGACATGTCAATCTTACAGCTTCAAGAAGGTTTAATGTACCGGTAGCAATTGAGTGAGTTGTATAAATCGGCATATCAAAACTAATCCTTACATGCGACTGTGCAGCTAGATTATACACTTCATCTGGTTTACATAGCTGCAAGACTCTTATTAATGATGACATATCCAGCATATCAGCATACTCTAAATGTATCTTCTTAAATACATTATCAGGAATTCTAGCTGTTTGATTTTCTGCTACTGAATTTCTTTTAAGTATGCCCCATACCTCGTACCCTTTACTTAATAGTAATTCAGCTAGATATGAACCATCCTGTCCGTTTATACCTGTAATTAATGCTTTCTTCATATTTATCTCGTTTGTAAGTGAGGGTCAACAAATCGTTCTGCTGCCGTATCTTTAATTATATTTGTTATTTTTAATATATCACTCTCATTAAGACCTGGATGATTTGGTATGTAAAATCCATACTTATCTATCTCAGAGACATTAGGTAGTTCTTTTCTACCATACTGTTTAACATAAAACGGCTGTGTACCCATTGAACCGCAAATCATAGGTCGTACTTCTATATTTTCTTTTTGTAATCTTGCAACCATTGCGTCCCTATACTCATGTATAACTGGGTATGCAAAATTTGAAGTAAATCCACGCTCTATTATATTAGGAGATATATCAGCTAATTCTCTTTGATATATTTTAAAATTACTATTACGCTTCTTACATATACTATCTAATTTATCTATTTGACCTATACCAATAAACGCTTGTAGATCGGTTGAACGTACATTAAACCCTGAATGATAAAATGTATATAATGCATCAAAATCAGATGTGTTCCATTTCTTCCTCAATTCGTTACTATACTCTGGACTAGCATCTCTATCCCACCCATGGCTTCTAATTGATTTAAGTACCTCGTATAACTCCTCATCATCAGTAGAAACAAATCCACCTTCAATAGTAGATATATGATGTCCGAAATAAGTTGAAAAGCTACTCATTAAACCATATGATCCTAACTTCTTATGAGCAAACTTTGAACCCATACTCTCGCAGGTATCTTCTAAAAGGATCACACTATACTTACTGCATAAATCTAATATCTTTCTCATATCAGGAACAAGACCTAACACTGATACTAGCAGTAATACTTCAGGCTTTGTCTCTTTAAATATCACCTCTAGGTGATCTAAATCAACTGATAAATCTTCTAAATTTGAGTCACATAATATAGGTGTCATACCTAATTGAATTACTGGTGCTAAATCTGTTGCCCATGCTACAGATGGTACAACTACCTTACAATCTCTACCCACTCTACCTGCCTCTACTAAAGCCCAAAGCATTAGAAGATTCGCGGATGAACCGGAATTGCAAAATACTGTATTCTCAACACCTAGCCAGTTTGACCATTTTTCCTCTAACTTAGGAGTTAATTCTCCTTTTGTAAGTCTAGGGTATGTTTTTAACCACTTAATAAGTCTGTCTATATCTGTATCGCTTATTGTATCATTAACTAATTTTATCATATATTTTCTTAATAACGTTTTCGATTTTAGTAAATTTAAAATCTGGTATAATTGTTAGCATTTTTTTAGAACTCACATCTTTACGGTACTGACCGTCAAGTTCAGGTTTGCTATACTTAATATAGTACTTTTTATTCAAAGCTCCAAGTACTCTCTGTGCTAATTCATTAATAGATAAATTATCTGTACAAGCAACATTAAATGATTCGCAAATATCTTTCTTAATTACAATATCTATAACCTTTGCAAGATCCCCTGCATACATAAATTGCCTTAAAGGTTTACCAGTACCTAACAGGTTTAATGTATTATCAGATACTTTAATCTTTTTTAATAATGCAGTAATAAAATGCATTTTTGTTCCATGTTCAAAATTATCATACTCACTATATAAATTGCAAGGTATAAGGTAGCTCCAGTTTGTGTTATATTGTGTGTTATATGCATCTACCTGTACAGCTAAACACCTTTTTGCATAACCATAACTAAAGTTAGTCTTAGTTGGAGGGCCTAGAAATAAATCACCCTCTGTCATAGGGTACTTGCTAACAACATCTGGATATATACACGTACTTAAGATACCAACAAATTTATCTACATTAGATATACGGCTCATCTTTAATACATTTGTGTTTATTAATATATTATCATCAAAATAATCTGCAGGTTTAGCTATATTATCCTGAATACCTCCAACTTTAGCTGCTAGATGTATTACGTGTGTAGGGTTGTACGTATTAAATAAATTCTCTACTTCTACCCAGTTACGTAAGTCACATTCATTACTTCCAACATATACAGCGTCGGGTAAAAACTCTTGAAGATGTTTACCTACCATTCCTGTACCACCAGTTACTAATATCTTTTTATCCATGTTGTAATATACGAAAAAAAGTTATAAAATCAAACTTAAATTCGCTCTTTTGTATCAAAAGGTTCATAATGCTGTATAACTGCTTTTTGAGGTATTGCAAACCTTCGATCTCCTACTAGTGAGTATACATGTTCGTGAGAGAACCATTCGTAACAATTAGGTGTTGCGAGAGGGAATCGCTCTGATTTATTAGAATTATTGTATAAATTTAAGAATTCATTTAAGAAAGATTTTTTATATATTGCGACTGACGATAAGCAGCTTCCAGGGTACTTACTGCTGTTTACAAGATGAAGTGTTTCCTTAGTATCATATAAATTAAAATACTTTTTATTCGTACCATAACACTTCACTTCTTCAATCCTATGCATTAACATAAAGTCACAATCATAGTTTGTAAATTCATTAAATAAGTTAATAAAGTATTTTGAGTTATTAACTAATCTAAAATCTTCAGGAATGATAAATACATAATCCTCAGTTACTTCATTTAACATACTTTGAAGGATTAAACCGTAATCATTAGTTAAATTATTATAAAATGATAATTTATTAATATTGGTTTTATATAGAGAGTGTATTTTTTCAAGATTAGTTATACTATTAAAATTAACATAAAAATTATTGTTACTAAAGTACTGTGCTATAGGTGGTAATATTTCTTCAAGAACATTAAATCGTTCTTGCTTTGTTACAATAAAGTTCTGTATTATAGCTAGATTCATAAATAAACTTCACCTTTTATAAAATTGTGACTTATAGGGTACTGTCTTTGTGATTCATAGCATTTGCTGTATCTTACTACCATGTGATTCATACCACATTGGTTACTAAGGTTAAGTTTTGCTTTTGATTTAATATATAGTTGAATTCTAATATCAATATGCCTCATATCTAATACACTATTAATAAAATTAAATGGAGTTTCTTTTAATGGCTTATGTGACCAGTAAAAGTATGGTATATTATTATCTTTTAATACAGAAGACATATTAGCTGTATCCTTATCAAATGACTCTATATCATGCTTACCCTTCTGAGTACCAAATCTATCTGAAACTAGTAAACAACCAAAGTCTCCATCAGTATATTTACTGATGATAGTTTCACCTAGATTAATCTCCTCTTCTGTCCAATATAATTCAGGTTGTGAATCTTGATACTCAAACTCTTCAAATTGCCAGAATTTAAGCATTTGCTCTACAAGAGGTATGTTAGGAGTAGATTCATCGTATATACGATATTGATCATGAAAAATATCACCTTGCATATCATCTATAAATCCATCAATATACGGATTATTAGTAAATGTATTAAATGCATTCTGATGCTTTTTACCAAATAATTTATTAAGAAACGTATCAGATGGTATAAATACTTTACAGCTAGGGTACTTTAATTTAAGTAACCGAGGCATTGCTGATATTATACCCCAGTCTCCAATACCATGTGCTGTTCGGAGTACAACAAAAATCTTATTATTAAGATATTCATCAGGTATATAAGACGCATCACTGGTACTAAACCCTATCTTGTCAGTATCATATATATTATATAACTGCCCATCAAAAATTCTATGAAAAACCATTATATAGTTTCGTAGAAGGCATTCTGCTGCTCTTGACGTCCTATGTTTTTAGGATGGTACAACGCAAATTTCTCTTCTGCTGGTAGGTTAGCAAATTTAGTATAACCCTTTAACTGCTCATGTACTGGTTTAATCCAGTATATATCTTCGATATTTTGATATATCCTCATTTGCCAATCAGGAAAGTTTACCCAGCCTTGATCGTTTAATTTCCAACCCCATTTAGCAATATGTTCATCCGTAATGCCTGCTACCGTGTTTACTCTAGGTACCCAGTAAGCTTGTGTATCAGGGTTTGTCTCTAGTATAAACGGTAAAGCTTCTAGTAAATACTCATTAGGAATCTCATCTGCATCTATTGCGAAGATCCAATCACCATCGCAATTTTTATTCAAATTATTTTTATGAGCTGCAAAGTTTTTATCTAATTTATGCTCGATAAGCCTGTATTCATCAAATGGTTTAGACTCAAATCGTTCACATACATTCCATACCTCTTTAGTAGCAGATGAATCCATTTGTACTACAACTTGATCTTTTTGCCTTTTATGTTCAAATAAGAATGTTAATAACTTATCTAACTCCTTGTGTTCATTACATACTGTAATTGCATAACTAATTTTCATAATATAACCTCTATTTAATTATTCAATATAATCAATACTATCTGGAAATTTATAGTCTATTAATTGAATACCTTGCAGTTTTACTGTTTTAAATGTTCTATAGCTACTTTTACCTTTACCAGATATTAAATTAGCTATACTAGTTTGATAAAATTCTCTTGGTTGACCTTCTACAAGTAACTTGTCAGCATATACCATCCTAGCTTCTAGAGTACTGTTAGCCATCGTTGCTCCAGTTGTACGTGCTAAATCTAGTATAGCTGCTCTTGGTGCTATATCTAAATTTATAGCATGTGTAAAAGGTTCTTTATCCTGTGAGCGTTTGTACGATGGATCTACTATCATAACAGTGTACCGCTTGGTCTCAGGTTTGCCTACAGATGTCTTTCGATAGCTAAATTCAACTATCATACCAGATTGTAGCTCTTTTGCGCTTATAGGATATCTTTTTCCAAAAAACGATTTATGTGAAGCTATATTACTCATCTAACTGTACTACTCCACCGATGTGTTTAAGTGCTTCCATAAACTCGCTTTTAGCAAAGTTAACTTTACCTTTCACATCAAGAATAGTCTTAAAATACTCACCATCCTTATCAGGTAAAGGGTATTTTTCTTTTTCTTCTTCTGTTACATCGCGAACCTTCATTACTTCCCATGTCCAAGAATCTTGCGTTCCCATAGGAAATATCATACCCTGACCAGGAATATTTATTACTGATGGGTACCATATTAAATTCCTTAATTCGTCAGTTACAGATAATTGTGTAACTAATTTTGGTTGATTAGCTTGTGCATCTGCAACGTATTCCGAATCTACCTCTAATTTAGAATTACTGGTAAACCCAGTTTCATAATCTAAGTAAGAGGTAATACCAGAAGCGGCATCTGTTGATTGAAAGCAATAGTCTGCGTTTCCATTTATTGGGCTTAAAATTTTCTGTTCCATATTACATCTTTTTTAATTTTGGTAATTTAATTTGTGCTGTTTTATTATTTAATTTTTTTAACTTAGGTAACTTTAATTGTACATGTTGTGGTGTACTTATTTTACCAACATACTTTCCAATAAGTTGCGCAAACAGTTCCTTCATTTTACTTAAACTAAAATTATCTATAGAGTATTGAGCTTGCTGTTCACCTAACTTTTTATACCTATCGTAGTTAGAAAATAAATCTCTTATTACAGTTTCAGCTATATTATAATTTACATAGAACCATTTAGAGCCTTCATTGATCACTCCCTTCCACTGTGCTGATTTATGTACATTTTGTAAATCACCAGGTAGCAGGGTAGTAAAGTCTGGGTTTAAAAAATCTAATTGACCAGACCAAGCTGATGCAATTACTGGTTTACCACTTATTGAAGCTTCTAGTAATGGTCGACCAAACCCTTCACCTTTAGTAAAGCTAATATGTGCTTTAACTTTAGGGTGGTTATACAATCCATTAATCTCTTCTGCAGTCAAATCTCCGTGTATAATATAAACATTAGGAGGGTTATCGAATTTATCACGTATTTCTTTAACTTTATCTAAAATCATATTTCTATCGATAATACTAAATGTTGCCATACTAGTTTTTAATACTAGCGCTGGTTGATTTTTTGCCCCGTCAAAAGCTTTGCAAAAAGTTTTAACTAGCATACCAGTGTCTTTCCTATCGTGGCTAAGTTTACCGTTTAGCCAATGCCCAACATATAAGTAACAAAATTCTTCAGGTATAGTATTAACTTTTTCATCTAATTCAGCTATGTGATCTAAGGTATCTAATTGTTTAAATATAGTAAGATCTGCTCCTTCAAATAAGACTTCAATTGGCTTTTCAAGTCTTAACTCACCTATCTTCTTCTGTGTTTTTTCATCTATCTTATCATAAACAGAGCTTAATAGTACATCTTTAGAATGTTTAGATGGCACTATAATAAGATCCATTAAATTACATCCCTGAATCCATGAAGCATCAGCTGCTGTAGTTTCTATACCAGCTGTTATACCAATATTGAACTTACCACTACGTCTAAATTCATTAGGTACTGAACAGTTAATATATACATCAGGTTCACGATCTAACTGATTAGAAGTTAATATTCTACTCTCTAATTCTACACGGTGTGAGTTAAATTCTAGCCCAGATTCTGGACAATCTCCCCATTTTGTAGCTGCTATTTTTATATCATATTTATCCATACTGATAAGTGATGTAATTAAATCACGTGTATGGTCACCGTAACCTGATCTTGATTTTACGGGTCCTTGAAAAAGTATTAATGGTTTATTTATCATAACTATTTATCCTCTATTTTATATACTGTAAAACGTTTTCGTGGGGTCCAATTTACTATAACTGAATTTATCCCTTTTACAAAATTAGCACACATTTCTTTTGCAGATAACATACTCTGCTTACCAGTAACAAACTCTCTACCTAAGTTACCTCTTGTAGCCCTTGTTTCAGTATCCATGTGATACCATTCTCCAATTGCATCTGCAACGTCATCAAACCTTGCTCTATCATCAAATATAAACGGTGTCTCCGGTGAACCTTGAATACTTCTATTTGACGGCCAAACTGGTATTGCCCATTCCCCCCAAGTTAACGCAGGATTATTTTTCCATTTTTTATCATCATGTAATGATCCAATCTCAACATATTCATCAGCTGTTATATGGTTACCATCAAGCTTAAATCCACAATGATCTTGTAATCCACCTGTAATATTATTTATTATAGGGGTACCGCACATTAGTGATTCTGCTCCTGATAATCCGAATCCTTCATTAGAAGCAATATTTATAGTTACATCTGAAAGGTTATACATAAACATCATCTCAGCTTCCGAAATATGTGTCTCAGAGAATTTTACATTATAGTCTGGGCATACCATTTCTTTAACTGCTCGCAAGTTTGTACCATTTGGATCAATTGCTGGTGTGTGCATTAGTAGTAAGCAACTATCTGCTTGTTCTTTAGTTAATGTGCTGCAAAACTCATTCCATGCTAGAATTATATCACTAGTTTGCTTTCTTCTAATATTTCTATTATTATAATATAATACAAAATCATACGTTCGTTTATTAAGCATATGGTGTTTGAAATCTGTATAATGTTGCCACATACTATCACCATCAACAAGTTTTCTAAATACTTTTTGATTAATACCATGAGGTACATAGTCAATTTGCCAGTCCTCAGTTTTACCCTCTTCTAATGGACGTTTATAATCTCTGACATTCTTTACGATACCATATGTTTGCTTTGAAATTGCTCCTAACCAATCACAGCACTCGTAAAAAGGTTGATTCCATATAGGTAAAGGTAAATCGTCCCAGATAGTATAGTATAAGATTGGAACTTGCTGTCTTATCTCGTGTTCAATTGCATATAACCATCCCCAGAATCTGGGGTCAGTAAAGTGCATGATAGCATCAGGCTTCTCACGATCTAAAATATACCTTAATTGATCTGCATCTCCATACCCACTTGTAGGGTAGATAATTACAGATGCGTCATTTACACCTGTCTGTTGAGCTAAATCGTCTGATACATCAATAACGTTACCAGCATCAGGGTGCTTAATTGCTCCTCCAATTTGAACCCAATCAAACTCACTTAAAGTACCACGCACGAATTCTCGTGATACAGTACCTACGCCTGAGTGCATTCTTAAATCATCTGATAATAAGAGTATTTTTTTCTTTTTTGTTGTCTTTTTGATGGAATTCTCACCATCTTTCCGTAACTTTGGTAGTGCCATATTATAACCTTTCTCTTTGTAATTCTATAATAAATAGGGGTTAACCTACCTATCCACTGTTTTTTAAGTAATTATTATTATATTTTTCTGTAATTTATTAATTGCATTTAGTAAATTATTAATCACCTTATCACTATCTTGACCAAAAATAATAAAACTATCACATTGTTTAATAAAAATATTTTGTTGGATGAAAAAATTCCTAATACTATACGGCTTATTAAAATAAGCTTCTGGTAACTGTGAGTATAAACTCCTAGCTGTATGTGCTACTGGTACTTCTATGTATGATAAGTTAAACTCTAAAGAGTATTTTTTTATATATTTATCTGCTCCATCCTTATTACCTCTACACACAATCTCAATTCCTGGTTGCCCTTTTAATTTAAAAAGAAATTCTTTAACTTTTCTTTTATTTTCATAAACTGTACTACCAGTGATGCCTATTTTCAATTTAATTCCCAAATATCATCTGCAGTTGAGCATCAGTTGCTGGATCATTAGTCGTTGATTGTACCCATCCTAACTGCTTAGCTATACTAGTCTGAATCTCTTCATTATTATCAACAAGCTTCTGGTATTCATCTATATCAATTGATATTTGAATTAAATCCATCTGTTTAACTGGTTTATCGTGAAAAAATGTTACTAACCATTGTTCAATATCTATCTCTGCCTGTAATAAAGTGTTTATTTCCCAAACATCTTCTCTTGGTACCCATATGTTAATTTTCATAATTATTCTTTTTCCATTCTTCTAATGGCTTCTCAATATTTAATACTTTACTATATTCATTATAGTTGCATGTTATTTCTGTACCTATTGCTATGTTATTTATTGCTTCAAAATAAATTGTATTGTTATAATGCTCAGGTCTGGCAGTAGGTGTTTCACTATGGTTGTGCATTAACCCTAGTATTGTAATATCCCCAGCTATAAATTTATTGTTTACCTCACCAACTATCTCGTAAGCAGGACCTATTACGCAATCCTTCTTTATAACCTCGGTAGCAAATACTCCTTGACCTTCAATAACACTATCTCTAACTTCAAACATTACTTTAACCTCTGTTTAGATGGACATAAGTCAGGTTGCTTTTTAAACTCACAATACGTACAATGTTTATTATTTTTACCTGCTATTGCAAGATGTTTAGTCTCCATATTATACGCGCCTTCAGCTGTAAATGAGTTGTTAACAAATTCATTCAATGAACGAGTTAACTTATTCCTAGTAGGTTTACCGGATGCAGGTACAAACGATTGAATACGTTTAATTGGGTATGGTGAATTCTCAGGTAACTTCCTTCTAACAATAAAGTACTCAATATCAATCATTTCTGGATCTACATTAAACTGCTCTGCATAGAATTGCTTGTATAACACCATTTGAGCTATCTTAGTTTTATCAGCTTTCTGGTATTTATTCCACCCCATTGTACTAGTTTTAATATCATATATCTTATACCTACCAGTATTAGTATCTTGCATCACTATATCAATAAACCCGTTAAATAGAATATTTTTATTGATCTCTAACGGAATACTTAACTTAGTCTCAATACCAATAAGCTTGGTATGCTTTTTGCTAAAGTATCCACTACGCTTCTTTAGAAAATATTCTAGTATAGCTACACCATCGTGAAAGAACTCTCTCATATCAGTTTTATTGGTAAAGCTAGGATCTTGACCCATCGCCATAGCTTTACGATACTCCTTAGCCATTGCACCCTTAAGTATTTCACCTAACTTTAACTCGTCAGCCTCCTTTATGGAACCTTCGTACATAACTGTTAGATACCCTTGAAGAGTTTCATGAAATGCAGATCCAAATAAGGTATGAATTGATTGTGAGAATTTACGCAAGTTATCAACATAATTTAACTTCCACCTACGTGGACATTGAGCATACATTGAATACTGTGAGTAGGATATAGACTTCTGTCTACCTTTCTTCTTGACTGGAGTCAAATCGTCTATAGTTTTAGGTTTAATCATATATAAAGATACGAAAAATAATCGAGACTACCAACTACTTCCATTGTTTATTTTTAACTATTTGAGCAATTATACCATAAATTGATAAGTCTTGAAAAGTATCTTTTACTGATTCAGTTGTTACTTTTGCTTCTCTACTTAACAATACTAACTGTTTTAATCGCTGTATTTTATCATTCATCCTAAACCATAAACCAGTTAAAGCTACCTTCTCTTCTTCTGGTGTATCTAGGTTAGATCCTACTGATATATTACCTTTACCATAATCTAACATCTTGCGAGCAAATAAATGGAATTGCTCTTTTGATATTTGTTCATATGCTTTATAAATGTCTGGATATCTACCTTGTAATTCATCAATATCATTTACATATGTTTGTTCTGCAGTTAAGTCGCGTTCTTCTATTTTCATTTCAATAACTTTTTTATTTCTTTTTGTGTTTTACCGTAACCTTGTAACATTTCAGTCAATGTTTCAGTGCCTGTGCTAAAATGTGTATACATTTCAATCCTACTTTTAGCTTCTGCACGACTAATTTCATAGTGAAAAGCAACTATTTTGACTAACTCAGGGTTAAATTTATCCACCTTTTTACCTTTAATATATTTACTAAATATCTTTTGTTTTGGTAATATATCACTGAGCATCTTGTAATGTATTTTTTTATCTAATGAATAATATTTTTGTATAAAGTTTATAATTTCTGTAACGTGAGGATTCATGCTCAACCATTTATTCAACATATAAATATTATACGATTTCCAATCACCCTCTGTATATGAAATAGGATCTGTCTTCTTATGTGACACATCAGCTAATATACTAAATATAGTTTTAGGCTTACTCACTAGCAGGAGGTAAAAATTGTTCGTTTACATGACCACAATCATTGCATGCAAATACTTGAACTGGTATCAATGATTCTTCTCCTGTTGGTGACATAACTGCTGATAACTTTTTAAACATCATTAACTGTACAAACAGTTTATGACCACATTTTTCACATGATACATCTTGTGTATCTTTTAATGCAACTTTTACCTGCATATTCTGATCTGACTGACCTTGTGGTGGTTGTTGACCTTGATTTCCTTTTACTACTCTCATATATTCCCTTATTTTGCTTTATACTTAATACCTTCAGCTAACATTTTATTAGCTTCTGCTTCTGCTGCCATTACACTTTTAAAACTTCCTGATAAGACATGCTTACCGTGGTATACAAATACTTCAGTACTACCAGGCTTTTTCACATCCTCACCTCTCATATTCTTTACCCAGCCCCCGATTACAACCTTCTGCCTTATATCTAAATATCCAACCTTTTTAATATAATTTCCGTATTTTAATTTATTTTTATTTTTTGACATATTATTTCTCCAAAGTTGTTATTATTTTACTAAACATTGCCATTACGTTAATTTCTTTATCTACTATAAATGTATCTTGATATTGAGCTTCTGCTATGATAATAATACAATTAGATATCTTAGTACTAGCAAATTCATCAATATTATCAAATAGAAATCTATATAACTCCTCAAAGGTTTTAACTTGACTATCTGCTACTATTTTTCGAATCGTATTAAATTTCATAGAACCTTTTAATTCATCGAGGACGTCTGTCATCCAATCTGCCTGTAGCATTGATGCTTTATCTATAACAACTTTACCATCCACTACCTGTCTCTGTAAGCCGTTTATACCTCTACGAATATCAGGATAAGTTGAGTTAACTATAGTTCTAATCGAATCGAGTTCTACTGCAATAGATTCTTGTTTGCATATATTATTAAGTCGAAGTGCTACATTCGATTTATTAGGAGGAGTAATACCAAACACTTGACATCTAGATTGTATAGGATCTATAATCTTTTCAACGTAATTACAAGTCAAAATAAATCTTGTATGTCTAGAGAAAGTTTCCATTATATTACGTAACGCTGCTTGAGCATTAGGAGTCATATAATCAGCTTCATCTAATATAACAACTTTTAAAGTTGAAAATCCTGCACTACTTGAAAATTGTCTAATCTTATTACGGACTGTATCAACATTATTCTCATCAGAAGCATTGATATAGATATGATCACAATCAATATTATTAATTATAATCTTAGCAAGTGTCGTTTTACCAGTACCTGCTCTTCCATAAAATAGAAGGTGAGGTATATCCCCACCTTCTATATATGTTTTCATCTTACCAACTATTACATCGTTACCAATATAACCTTCTAATGTGTCAGGTCTATATTTCTCGACCCAGAGTGTATTATTATTACTATTCATATGTTAAATATAAGAAATTTTTCTCGATTAAGCAACTATTACATCATTGGCATTTGACCTGGCCCAACTACTGCTTTGCTATCATCTTTAATATTAGTTAGTATACATTCAGTAGTTAAAATTGTACCAGCAACTGATGCTGCTTTTTGAAGAGCTGTGATAGTTACTTTAGCAGGATCAATAATACCTGCTTTCATCATATCTACCACTTCTTCTCCTCTTGCATCAAAGCCTGTATTCTCACTAAATCCTTTACTTGCTCTAATATCATTCCATATTACATCACCATTTAATCCAGCGTTCGACATAATAGCTCTAAAAGGTGCTTCACATGCGTTACGTACAATATCAATACCTGATGTTTGCTCACTATTATCACCTACTATCTCAAGTTTTGATACAGCATGCATTAAAGCAACTCCACCTCCTGGTATAATACCTTCATCAATAGCTGCTCTTGTAGCATTTAAAGCATCTTCTACTCTATCCTTCTTTTCCTTCATCTCAATTTCAGATTCAGCTCCTATTTTTAAAATTGCAACTCCACCAGATAGTTTAGCTAACCTTTTTTGAACTTTTTCACGTTCCCAACCTGATTCAGCATTATCAAGTGCTGATTTAATCTCTTCTGCACGGTGACTAATTTGATCAACGTCACCATACCCGTCTATAACAGTGGTAGTTTTACTATCAATCTTAATCTTCTTACAGGTACCAAACCAGCTTGCATCAATGATATCTAATTTCATACCTTTATCTGGAGATACTAATTGACCACCCGTTAGTATAGCTAAATCCTGTAATAGAGCTGTTCTCTCTTCACCAAATGATGGAGCTTTGACTGCTGCTACTGAGAGTGTGCCTCTAACTTTATTTACAACTAACCCTGCTAATGCTTCTCCATCAATATCTTCTGCGATAATTAATAATGGTTTACCAGCTGCTATTGCATACTCTAATACCTTTACAATATCCTTCAAGTTAGATACCTTTTTATCATAACATAAGATTAAAGGTTCATCTAATTCAACTGACATATCATTATTATTAGTAATAAAATATGGAGATAAATACCCTCTATCGAATTGCATACCTTCTACTATATCAAGTATAGTTTCAGCTGTAGCTGATTCGTCTACTGTTACTACACCCTCTCTACCTACTGCATTAATAGCATCTGCTATAATACTACCAACTGTATCATCATTATTAGCTGATATAGTTGCAACTTGCTGTATAGGTTCGTCACCTTTAACTTCTTTACTCATATCTTTTAAGGTATTAACAACCTCTGTAACTGCTTTATCTATACCACGCTTCAATTCAATCGGGTTACCACCAGAAGATACACGCTTAAATCCTTCTTCAATAATTGATTGTGCTAGTACAGTTGCAGTTGTTGTACCATCCCCAGCTGAATCATTAGCTTGCTCTGATACTTCTTTTATCATCTGTGCTCCAGCATTTTCAACTGCATCTTCTAATACAATCTCTCTTGCTACTGTTACACCATCTTTTGTTGAAATTGGTGCACCATACTCTTTTTCAATAACTACATTACGTCCACAAGGTCCCAAAGTAACCTTTACTGCGTTTGCAAGTTTGTCTACACCGTTCTTCATTTTAGAACGTGCATCAGAATTAAAATCTAAATTTTTAGCCATCTTAGTTTTCCTCTCTTTTAATAATCATTAATAACTCTACTTCACGGACCACCCAAAGGTCTTCTCCGTCTACTTCTACTTTACGTGCTAAATTTTTAGGATAAGCTACTACATCCCCTTTCTTTACTTGCATGGCCATTCTTTTGCCATCAAGCAATAAACATCTACCTGGTCCTACGTGTAAAACTCTACCTCGATCAGATGCTTCTGTTGAAGTATCCGGAAGTATAACACCCCCTGAAGTAAGTTTTTCCGGTTCCAAGGCTTCTAAAATAATGTTGTCTTCAATTGCAATCATTTGATTTCCTCTTTTTGTTAATTAAACATTTGTTTGTACTAAATAATATTTCGACGTGTAGTCAGCGTTACTAAATGTTAGTATTGCTAAACCTCCAGCACATACCTCCATTTTACCGTCGGTATGGTCACGATTTGCTGCTAGAATTTCTTTTAGATAATTTGCATTAAATGATATAGCAGACATTTTATTGCTAACTTCTGTTGCTACATTAATGTTAATCTTGTTTGTATTTGAATCTGACTCACCTATTATAATCTGAGTTATATTGTTTGATATTACTGTAAAGTTATCACTTTCACTTAAAGCATTTTTCGCTCTAACAAATTTAGTAATAAAATCGTTATCAATTTTTATAACTACAGTAGTATCAGGTAAGGTTTTTAGTTTAGGAGCTTTAGGTATAATATCTAAATCAGCTAACATATAGTTTAACGATACATCACCATCTGTCATATCAATAGCTATTGCACGTTTATCTGCTTTTTTAAGATTTACAGTAACTTCACTTCCTAGAACGGATATCATTTTCTGTAATTGAGTAGTATTATATATACCGATCTCTGCATCATCTATCTCAAACGAATTTAAAGTTACATTACCTAGTAATGTTCTATCGTCAGATACAAAGTCTGTTGAGAGAGTATTTTTTTTAATACTCCACGGTACGGATTCAATAGTATTTCCTAGAGAATATTTTTCTACGAAACCTGTCAGTTTTTGTTTATTCATTGTTATAACCTTTATTTAATATAAATATACGAAATATATTTTAAATAACCTAATTTTATCCCTAAAATTCAAAAAATTTATTTATTAATTTCGCATTCTTTTGAGGTAAACCACCCCATTTTAAAGCACCATAAAATGCTTCTAATTTATTTTGTAATTCACTTTGAAAAATCTTCTCGTAGTTAATATATTGCGCGATGAAATCTATAATTTGTGCGGGATCATCATACCCCTTAAACGCACAAGATTCAATACCGTATGGATTATTTTTTAAATATACCCACTTAATTTTATCACCACTCCTAATCTTACCCTTGTTTTGTTGATTGAAATAAGTAATTAAGTCATTATAATTAACTGATGCTTTAACATGGGCAGGCACTCCTTTCAAGCTTGATACAAACGGTTTAGTATCAGTAAAGTGTTTAGTATATTTTTCTATATTTTTTACACCTGTAGATTTTGCTATATCTATTACAGGTCGAGTTTTTATAGAATCACGGAACTCTAAAATCATATCATCTAGATGAGAACGTTCTTTACCTTCTAAAATAGCACGTAATACTTCACTTAAAAACTTTCTAAATGCAGCTGGGTAACTTGATCTTACAACATCAATACCTTTAACATCTAACTTATCACACGGATTACCCTCTTGATTAATAACCCACTGAGCGTACCTCTTTTTAGCTATCCATATACCAGCTCTAGATATAAGTTCTTGCTTGATATCAAATCTATGCTCATGTACATTATGAATACGTACAGCATACAAGTCATACATCTTATTAATATATGCTTGAACTTCATTACAAATTGGCTGAATAGCTTCAGCCATTGCATCGTTATCATTCATATCAATTTCAGGGTGACGTTTTTCAATAATAGGTTTAGCTGAAAAGAACACAGAATCGGTATCAGTGTATATGCAATAATCTTTATCCTTAGTACCTAGCTCATCGTTATAAAACTTACTACCAAAATCCCCTGTTGATTTAATTAGCTGTTGACCGGTTGTAGTTACAGCTTCTGCATTATCTAAATCAAAGAATCTAAATGTTTGAGCTCCAAGTACACCATACATAGAGTTAAGCAGAATTTTAGTTGTATACTGCATTTGATCAAAATACTTAACTTTAGCTTCATCACCTTCCTTTTCAAACTTCTTTCTTAAATTTTTATACTCAACCCTTTCACTAAACCACCTATCAAGTATAGACGGGATTAGACCTGCTTTATCAGTTTTATATAATATACCATTTGATGATATAGCAAACTTAGTAGTCTCTATATAATCAATCAACTCATTAGTTTGAAAATGGAATTGATCCTTACCAACTTCTACTGTCCATGATCGGTCAACTCGTTTACGGAAATCTTCTAGATCATAATCCGAAACTCTACCCATTTTTGTTTCAGGACTTATATTTAAAGTCATGATAATAGACGGATATAGTGAAGTTAAATCTAGATCGTATATCCAATCATACCTACCAGGGTTTGGTACTTTAACATATGCTCCTGAGAATTTACCATCTTTCTCTATACCTCGAGTTATATTTTTAGTAACTATACCTAACCTATGTGTATGTGTTAATATAGCTCCTTCAAGGTATGCAGAAGTGATATGTATTCGTTGATATGGTATGTGTCCTTTATGACATATTGCTTTAGCTAGATCAATAAATTTAAGCTTCTCATCTAAACGCTTTACTATCTCAACATCATTCAAGTTATATTCTATATACTTGTCTATATCAGAATTAAATAGATCATCTAGATTACCTTCATACTCTATTTTACCTAAATCAACCTCATGCTTACCAATTGCGTCTAAACGATATGAAGGTCGCTCTCCCATGGTAAACTTCTTGTATAGTATCATATAATCAAGCAGAGATACACCCTCTATGAACCATCTATCTATCTTCTCGCGATAGTTAATTTGACCTACAGGGCTCAACCTCATAGTATCTTCGTGACCAATAACTCGGTTCATTCTAGCGATCAGGTAAGGTATATCAAACATCTCAATATTCCAACCTGTAAGTATGTGAGGTTGTATTTCTTCATACTGTTCTAGAAAACAATGTAGAAGTTCGGCTTCAGTTTGGCAAGAAATAATAGTTCTATTACCTTCGATAGATGTCTTAACTTTACCTTCTTCGTCTAAAACTAATGCACTATACTGATTACTAACTTTTTCATGCCATGCAATAGCTGTGATCTTATTTATAGGATTTTTCCAATCAGGAAACCCTTGAAGTATTTCAGTCTCAATATCAAAATTAAGCTCTCTAGTATTAACTGAAGGTTCATCGCTATCACCATATCTATCGATTAATACCCTAGTCTCGATAGGTACATCTGTTTCATAATATAAATGACGCTTATTACCCTCTCTTGCTTCTTCACGTACACCCCTATTAAGTTTAATCTTACGAACAGATTTACCATCAATAGCTTTTTTAAGACCTCTAGGATCTTTTATGTAACCATAATTGTATTGATGCAATGGTACTGTGATGTGACCTTCTTGATCATCCCATATATGCACTTGACGGTTTAATTTGTCTACGTAAATACTTTGATACATATATTATACGAGTTCTTCAAATATACCGATGACTTCACTTAAGACAAGTGCGAGCATAGCTGTTGTAATACTAAAAGGTAATAAGATATATCCTATAATTCTAACTGCTGATTTTAAGAAGCTTATTTGCTGGTGTAGCTTTGGGTCTGGCTGTTTCATACTATTTTCGTTGTTTATCGTTTTGAAATTGACCGTCATATAATTCACCTTCAGCATTTTCATGGAAATACATTTGCGCTATTCTAGCATCCTGTTCAATAAAAATACGTTTAGTTACTATCATAACAGTACCTATATTATCTGTCGTGAATCCTGGGTCAAATATTGAGCTTGCAATAATTGCACCATTCCTTAATAGTGATGACCTCTGACGAACCATTGCAGTTCTGTTAGCTGCTATATGACACCCTTCGTTACAAGTCACATCAAAGGTACCTGGATCTAGAATCCAACCCATAACAGTATTACCTTCAATTGTAAATTCATTTGGTGGGAGTTCAATTAGCTTGTTTACATGAGTCCCACTCTTCATTACCCGTCCATTGCCTTCAAGCCCTGAGACGCTTTTAATGCTCAAATCATAACCAACTTGAGCAAATTTACCCATTGCATTATCTAATACAATAAGACCTTCTTTTTCGATTTCTTTCGCGTTTAACATTTATATCCCTTACAAAATTCATAAAATTCTGCTCTTGCTGAATCTTCATTCAGGAAAGAGCCACTTAACTTGCTTGTTTTCATACTTGCACCTGAGTGCTTAACACCTCTACATGATACACAATTATGAGTAGCTTCTATCATTACAGCTACACCTAAATTGCCTTCACATATCTGATTAACTGCATTGTGAATAGCTACAGTCAATTGCTCTTGTATAGCACCTCTTCTACCGAAATGCTCTACAATCCTATTCAACTTACTTAATCCAACAACACTTCCATCTGATGATGCAATATACCCTATATGTACTTTACCATTTATAGTTTGATGATGATGTGAACACATACTAGTTAAAGGTATACCACCTTCAAATACTAACCCATCATATCCATCACTTGGAAATCCAGTAATTGATGGTGGTCCATTATATCTACCTGCCCATAAATCATTCACATAAGCTTTAGCTACACGTCTAGGTGTATTATCAGAATTAGGATCATTCCTCCAATCACACTTCAACTCATCTAAAAACTCACCAAACTTTATAGCAGCTTGTTCTATCATTACCTGTTTCTCGTTATCACTTAATGGAGTTACTGAAGCAATTCCATTAGCCATTCCGATCTTTGCTATTTCTAGTTCTTTACTCATAATTTCTTCTTTTATTTATATACAATATACGAATTATATTTTAGATATCCAACTTATAATCTTGAATAGTTTTAGAGTCATTGCGCTCCCATGGGTAAATAATCCATGCATCACTATCATGTGTACTACCGTATATAGTTGGCACTGCACATGATGTGTGAGGTTTATGTAATAATACAGCTGTTGTATAACCTTCCCATTCTGTAAGGGTAATACCGCTATCACAAATATCATCTACTATTAGTGATGTTAATGTAATTTTATCAGAGTAAGGAATACCTAATTTATGAGATAACATTACTGCTGGTATTAACCCACCTCTCGGTATACCATAAATTGAATCTATGTTAGTAAATTCAGATTTGACTTGAGTTGCTAGTTTATCAACTAAACCATCTACTTGATCCCAGGTAAGGTATATTTTCTCTACCACATCCATTTGATAATATCTGTAAATTGTTTATCATTAGCATCTATCTTACATAAACCACCATTCATAGGACCTATACAGCAATTGGTTTGACTAATGACTTGACGCATTTCTGGTAGACTATACCAACATGCTTTATTACTTGCTACATCAACATGGTAAATTCTATCTGATTTTGATTTCCAGAACCAACCAGGCTTGTAACCTGTACCGTACTCTATATAGAAGTGGTTATCCTTCATATTACCTTTACAGTCTAGAAAGTAAGCATTATGCCAACTATCTTTTTTTATTCCAAAATCGATGCCATCAATTTGAGCTTTCCAATCTTCTCGTAAATCAATAACTTCATCATAGACCTTACTTAACTTATCTAGTAACCATTCTTCAGCTTTACCACCCTTCAAACCAGCAGCACCGAATTTTTCTTGTAATTGCTTTGTACTCATTTTATTCTTGATATATTGATGAATTTCTATCAGCTTCCCAACATTCCACCTTTACTACTTTTACTCTACCACCACCAGTTAGTTTCATTCGTTCATTGAACTTATCGTAAACTAATTTAGCACAAGATTCAGCACCCATTTTATCCATGATTCGTAAATCAAGAACACCTAACTCTTCCATCATCTTGAATGATTCCAATTGTGGATCATCTTTTTCTATTAAACATGTATGATCCCACATATGGTTCATCCACTTCTTTAACCCGTTTCCTGGTGTTGGTTCAGCATCAGTATCTTTGAATCCACCGTAATCCATGATCCAATTCATTTCGTCTAATTGCTTGCCTTCCATTATTTCATTTGATTCGAACCATACTTTAAATTTTAAAGCATATCCATGAAGCAATTCACAATGTGAATGAGCTGCTTTATGCTGTCTCAGTGCTACTGAGTAATTATCGAATATTTTTGTTGATTGATATTTTGCCATAATTATACTCCTCTTTCTTTATCGAACGCTATAATATGATCTCTACCAGTCATATTGTAACCATGCTCTACACACATATTAAACACTAACGGGTACATCTTAACTAATGTCTCTCGATTATCTCCTGCAGGCATAATGTATGTTTTATCTTTTGGGATATCTAATTCAATTCGATAATCCTCTATCTCTTTGAGATTTTTATCAGTTCCATCCCATACCGGTTTGAAGTGATAATCTATATGATACTTAATCATACGCTTTATAGAGTCTGTATTCATTCTATACCTATTATGTGTTTTTATGAATCTCTCGTCAGCAACTTTCCCAGCTGGAGTAATAGCTCCCACAACAGGAACGGAATTACTAAACTTAGGACTAAGACTAATAAGACCAATAGGATAATCGGTTTCAACAAAAGCTGATCCTTCAGTTTCGATAGTAATGATAATATTTCTTTCATTTGCAAAGTGTGTTAACTCGTTAACTAATGCTGGATGCATTGTCGGAGAACCACCAGTTAACATCATCTCTTTTATAAATGGATTCTCGTCATAAATTTTAATTATGTCATTAAAGCAGAATGTACCTTTCTCTGGATGTATGGAAGTGTACCATGAATCGCACCACCCTCCTTCTCCAAAATAACATCTATGTGTACAGCCAGTCGTTCTAACTGCAATTGTTGGTCTCCCAATCCTACTACCTTCAGATTGAATACACCTATAGACTTCTACTATAGGTAATACTTTAGTGTAATCTGTTATTCTTTTACGCATGTTTTTCTAATAATTTTGTTACGTGATTTTTAGCTACTTCCCAGCCGTCTACATATTCAACTGGATCCTTTCTGCCTAACTCAATAAATGCTTCAATACGCTCTACAGAAGATGCTGATTTATAATCTGATAAACCTTCTGGTGTTGGTTTATATGATGTGTTTGTTCGCTTATATACTTCATCGAAATCTACTCCTAACTTCTCACAACAATCTTCACCATCTTTTAATATAGTGTATTTATCACCATATAGGTAAGGTGTTAAGTATGTTACTTGATCAGCTCCCCAGTTACCTTCAGCAAATGCTTTATAATCTGCATCTCTAAACTCCTGCCTACAATCTGGATATATTGCATGATCGCCAGAATGTATACCCATTGCAATCTCTACAGGACACTCCTTTTGTTGAGCTATAGATAATGCTACTGCTTGAATTAGAGATGAAAATATTTTATTCCTATTAGGTACAACTGTATCTTTCATGTTATCTTCTTCATAATGCCCTTCTGGAACATCATCACCACCTTTTACAAGTGCTGAATCTAGCAACCCTACTAGCCCTTGTAATGTAATGCGTTGATATTTAACTGGATATCCAGCTTTATCTAGATACTCAATTAATTCAGATGCTCTTTCTAGTTCAACACTATGCTTTTGACCGTAGTCAAAGCTTAATGCTACTACTTCATAATCATTTGATAATAGATTTAGTAATACTGTGCTTGAATCCATTCCACCTGATAGTGATAATACTGCTTGCTTTTTCATATTATTGTCTCAATGTTTTTTCGTTAATAAATTCTGGAGATATAAACTCAGTTTCAAATAAACTTTTATGAGTTGCTCGAATTGGATTAATATCTATACCACCTCTTCTAGTATACAAACATGCAACCATTAATCCTTCAGGTTTAACTGCATCATATATATGCTTAAATACCATCTCACAAATCTCTTCATGAAAATGTGATACCTGTCTATGAGATACTATATACTTTGCTAGCGATTCTGCTGTAATAGTTTTATCACCATCAATACAAATATATATGTCACCCCAATCAGGTTGATTTGTAACCCTGCAATTAGATCTTAATAGATCTGAATGCATTAATGTAATCTCACCATCTTTTGAGTCAACAACTTCTAATTGAGATGCATCAGACTTATATGTATCAAACTCTAACTTATCTAAATCCGTAAGATTTTCTATATTTACAAACCCTTGGAAAGGTATATGATTATTTTCACTAAATGCTCCATAATCTACTGTTCTATGTAGTTTACATTTAACCTCACATTCTAATAAAGTACTTAGATCATGACTTGCTATTTCTTCAATTGATGTTACGCACTCTTCTTCTGTTGCACCAACTTTATGCATGTTAAATGAATTCAAATATAACTTAATACTTTTAGACTCAACGTGGTATTTTGAATCACATGGATAACTAATCTTTAATAAACCTGTAACTGGTCTACCTTTTTCTGTTATAGCTGATACTTCATATGCATTCCATACATCATATCCTACGAATGGTAGATTATTCTCATCAATATCATACGCTTCTCTATTGAGATTTCTTGGAATCTTTAATAATAATTCAGCATCATATTTATCTGAATACGCACTTATTGTTCCTAAATGCTTACCTGCTATTTCTACTACTTCTTTACTCATTTACTGTCTCCTTTATTTTGTTTAACCTTTGCTCTACTGTTCCTGTTAATTTAATTACAGGTATATTCAATGCTTTAATATATTTTTCAAATAAAATAACTATTTCATTTCTAAACTTAATATCCGTACTCCTAACACCATCATCTTCAATATCAAACTCAGGTACTAGATAAAATATATGATCATACCTATCTATTAACATCTTAAATACATTATCTGCGTATTGTAGTACCCATTGCTGAACTTTACCTTTTCTAGACATCCAATCAGTGTATACTAAGCCATCTAACGCACATCTATCCATAATAACATTATCGATAAGTGTATTTTTTATATGACTATTCATTATTAGTAATTGAGTAATATCATTACCACCTTCATTTATTGATAAACCTTTCCTTTGCATACGTCGAGTTATCTCATCTCTGAAATCAAACTCTAAATTAAACATAGGATCGTGCTTCAATCTATTTAGTAGAGTAGTTTTACCTGTACTTTGTGCGCCTGTGAATGCTATTTTCATAATTTATTTTTTAAGAAGTCTATCCATAACTCTTGCGATGTATTACTTAATATACGAAAAATATCTTTACCTACCAACCCTTTTCGTGAAACTTCTTTACTAGATAAAACTTTACCTTCATCGACTCCAGCTGTTACTTCATGTATCACACACCCCATAGTATCATAATCCCCGTCAATTGTTTTTATTTGTGGATCTTTACCCTTCAGCTCTGGATACTTTGTTATAAGTCCTGGGTGACCATTGTATATCTCGAAATTCTCACATATTGAAGGTGGCATTATACGTAACCAACCATGTAGTGTGATAATTAATTCACTATCTTCTGAGTATTGTTTGAATATACTTTGCAGAGTTTGATCTAAAGGGTAATTTGCAGTTTCATGCATTATATGTGAATTGACTCTATCATCTATTATACGTAAATGATCAGGACGTGAATTAGTAATAACTAGATTCGGCTTTATACCAATTTGTTCACTTATATCAAATATCTCAGACCCACTCTGACTAAATAACGCTATCCAGTTTTTAACCATTCACGTAAGATCTAAAGTAATTAATATTATGATTGATATCATATAATTGCTGCGTGCTAATGTTGCTATCTAGTAACTCGATAAGTTTAATAGATTCTTTAGTTTGTAATCCACTATGGTCATATTTAATACCTAATATTCCATGAACTATAGGGTTACTTGTATCTAATGATTCAATCCAATCATAATCTCTATACAATGCAAACTCTTGTGGTAATCCACACCCTAATAAGTGGTGAGGTTTGTTTGTATTTATTATACCATCATCGAGCAATCTACTTAATAATGTTGCTCTACCTAGCATCCAAGATATATACTTATTTGAATTTCGAATAATATCTTCAAAGTATGAGTAATCAAATGATATCGCTATCTTATCAACACCAATACCATCCAAGTATTTATAACAATCAACAATATCATAATAATTTTTTCCTTGAACTACTCCAATTTTTTTACCTGGGAGGTGTGAATACTTTTTCATCCACTCCTTGGCTTGTTGGATAGTTTTACCAGAATCCTCTAGCACATCAGGTATAATATACTCTGTAGGTTTTAGCTCTTCTACCCATTTTGCAAATGAATCGTTATCATATGCTGTACCTAGTTCGAATATACTATTGTCTAGAAGTACATGTCTACCTTGTTTTACACACTCTTTATAGAATGCAAGGTACTCAGGGTCTTGATCAAATAAATGCACTAGTGCATAATCGTAATCATTAAACTCTATACTTTTTTTAAATAATGCCTTAGGGCATTCATGTGATATCATCATAACTTTACTCTTATTTATATATAATATAAGAAATATTTTTCAATTAAACAACTATTTAACTTTTAACTAATCTCGCAACTTCCTCCAGCACATGCTAACTCACCAGTTAAATTCGTATCATCCTCTAATTCAACTATCATTGATAAGTTAACACTCGTTAAAGATTTCATCATCTCTATATACTTTTCTTCAGTAATATCTTCAAACGGTGCTTGAGTGTAGGTACCACCATTATACGGTAATACTGCTAAACCATTATAATCGTTTCTATTTTCCCACATCCACTCACCAGCTAGATCCCAATCTGCATCCTTTAAACTAATAGTTGCAGATACGTTATGAGAATTTGAACCTTTTCTATGACCTGACTTTACCCACTCATTTGCTACCTTCTTAACTCTTTCTAATAACTGAAAAGGTGATTCAGTTCTTAGTATAGCTCCGTGAGGTGCTTTTTGAGGTATCTCAATTACTGCTGTATCATGTGGTCTAAAATACTCATCTTGTACTAATTCTGGGTGGTTATTAATTAAGTAATTGTATATTGACTCATTTTTACCAACTCGAATTCTTCGTATATAATAATCATTATGCCATGCATGTATACCTGATGAGGTGCCAAGTGTTAAGGATGTTGTTCCTGCTGGTTTTACAGTAGTACATCTTGCAGAAGGATTAATTCCTATCAATTTTGCTACTCTAGTATTTTCTCGTTTTACTATACTTGCAGCTTTTTTCATATCATATCCAAGAACAACACCAGACCCAATTCCAGTCATAGATACACCAATTAATGCATCCTTCTCTGTCGTTTCTTGCCATATAGGTCGTAAATAGTGAAAGTTTGTATAACCTGCTTGCATGGTACCTATAAACGCAGCAGCTTTAACACGTTCATTTAAGTCTTCTTGTGATTCTATATCACTTGCATTTACTTCACATAGATTACAAAATTGGTTAGGTCTTAAAGCAATTTCACAACACGGATTAGTTCCCCAATCCTTATCATTATTCAGATAAATTCCAGGTTCACCAGCACCAGATAGTTCTACCCTTTTCCACAAGTCCATAAAGAACTCTTTAGTAATTTTATGTCGCATTAAGCAAGCTGAGTTGTTTGCTCTACCTCTCTGCGGGTTAGTTTCCCACCAGTTACCAGACTTACAACCAATCATTTCATCATCATCTGCATTAAATAAACTAATTAATGCTGCACGTCTAATACCACCAGCTAGAACTGCATCAGCTATATGGCATATAATATCATGAGCTTCTAAAGTAGTTAAATGTGTACCATTCTCTTTCTCTATTAGCATACCTTCTATCTTAAGTAAGCATTCTTTTAGCGGCTGTGGTCCAGGTGCTTTACCACCAGACGTAACTAACATTGCACCTTTAGGTCTAATATCGGAATAATCAAACTCTACTCTTGAACCACCACCATTCATATATGATTTCATTAGAACTTTTACCGCATCTGCCCATCCTTCTATAGAATCGCCAATTAAAAATCTTCGTTTCCTTTTTGGCCATGGTTTAGATATAATAGGTAGTTTAGCAACGTGATGTTTTTGAACTGAAAATCCTACTCCAGTACCTCCTAGTAATAGAAACATGCATTCAGCAAATGAGTCAATATGATCAACTGGCATAAACGCACAGTTATATATTCTGTTGGGAGCTACTTCAATAGGTTTACCACCAAACTGCATTGACCTCATTGATGGTAATACCTTTTTATCATATACATATTCATATGCACTATCAATTTGATCCTTAAGATCGGGATATGATTTTATATGCATTTCTTTATTACGTGTTACCAACTCAGCCCAAGTCTCTCTCCGATTCACTTCTGGTAAGTATTTTGCATACTTCATATAGACTGTTATGTCTGATAATATTTTAGATGATATTTCCATTTTTGTTCCCTTTATTTGTTATATTCTGTGTAAGATAAAAAAGATGAACCTATTAGAGTTCATCTGAGTGTCTTAATAATTAGGCTACTATCTTGAGCCTACACTCAACTCTTTAAATTTATTTTGTAAATATTTACGCTTTGATTCTTCACCGTTATCCATCTGCTTCTGTGCATCTTTACCTTGAACTGAATCACCTTCATATATATCAATCTGACCATTTGATGTATTCATTTTACTCGGAAATGTAATTCCATCAGGTCCAAATCTATTCTTAATAACGTGCCATCTACCTGTACCTGCTACTTTATCTTCAATTTTTCTGGATAGTGATAATACAAAGTCTGCTGTCATAATTTTACTGTATGATTCTGCAATCTTTTCTGCTCCAATAACATCATCTTCTAAAGCTGATCTATTAGCTTGAGATGCTGTCCAAACAGGTATCTCATACTCACCAGCTAACCCTCTTAAATCTTCATAGATATTTCCTAGCTCATGCCTTACTTCCTTTCCATTACCTCTTAGAAGATCTGCATAATCTACTACTATTACATCAGGCTTATATCCTTGCATATGACACCTATCTATATGAGCTTTAATCGTATTAACTGTTGCGGATTTAGTTGGATAGTATTTTACTATTAAATTACCTTCTAACTTCTCAACACACTCTTTCACTTCATCGATATGGTATTTTAAATTTTGAGCAGCTATACCTGTAAACACAGAGTCAAATCGTAACCCAACATATGGTGCACTTAACTCTAGCGTATAAAAGCAGACATTTAATCCTTTCTTAACCGCATTAGCTGCTACATTAACTAATCCCCATGATTTACCAATTCCTGCAGGTGCTACAAACACTCCTAATTCACCTGGCCCTAAACCTCCATCCATTAGATCATCAATAACATTCCAACCTGATTTTACTGTTTTTCTAGTACTCTCAGAAAACCTATCATCTATATCAATATTATAATTATGTCCAATATCTCGCTCAGATCCAGCTTTCATTGCTGTATCAATTTTTTCTTTTATAGAGTCATACTCACCTTGTTGTAATAGGTTGACTGATTCCATAATTGCAGCTTTTAAGGTTTGATTCTTACAGAAATCTAATGCTTCTTCCTCTATAAATTTTATATCTTCAGCTTCGAACTGCTTAGTAACTTGTTTTAAGGTGTCAACTATAGTAGTTTTTAATACATCATTATCAACATCTTCTAATCTTACCTTCATAACCTCAAGTGTAGGAAGTGAACTATATTCTGTAAAATAGTCAATAATAATTTCTATTATCCACTGATTAGATTCAGACTCCATAAACTCAGGTTTCAATATATCAGATATCTGCTGTAAGAATAATCTATCCTTAAAAAGAGCAGCTATCAGTTTAATCTGAAATGAATATCCGTACTTGCTAAATGTATCTGTCATATAGTTAATATAATAAAATTAATTGAGAATTCCAACTTATTTAGTAGATGATAGTGCATCTAAAGTTGTAAAAACTTCTCGTATCCAAAAATCTAGATTCTTTATACCGTTAGTCATTCGGTCTTCCATAAGTAAGAGTTTAAAGTTAGTTTTATTTAACCTCGTAAGTTCACCGTTAATAACATTACGTATAATCTCTTTGGAATTACCTGATATATCTACATCATGTAACTGCATAAGTTTATAGTTTAATTCTAATTGATCGGTAGAATCTGTTATTTGTTGCAACATTTTTATAGATGAATCTGCACTTAGATCTACGAGATCATCTAGCGTTAATACCTTATCACTGAATAGTGCTGGTAATCGCTTTTGTAAAGTCTTTAAACCTGTACCTTTTATTCCTGGTATGCAATCAGATTTATCACCCGTCAATACTCTATATAATAAAAAGTTATGCGCTGGTACACCGTAATCTACCTCGACATCATTCTTAAAATATAATTTCTTTTTAGTAGGACTCCATACAGAGATTCGGTCATCTACTAACTGAATAAAATCTTTATCTGATGACATGATAAAACACTGTGATTCAGGTAGTACTTGTTTACAAACATATGCTATAGAATCATCAGCTTCAATATTTTCTATTGCTAAGGTTGACATAGGTAAGTTACTAACATACTGTACTAACCGACCTAGCTGCATTTTCATATTTTGATTATCAGCAGCTTTATCTATACCACCCTGGAATGAACGATTAAGATTTACCTTATTCCTCCTACTCGCTTTATATTCCGGGAATAGCTTCCTACGTCTCTGACTACCACCTCTACCATCCCAGCAAAGTATTACTCTTGTTGGTTTAATATTTTTTATAGCGTATCCTATAGATAAAAGAGAGCCTGTTATACCACCTACATGTACACCGTCATCATTTGTTACTGGTGATGTAGTCCATGCTCGTATAAAGGTATTTAACCCATCCACCAGCAGAATTCTATCATTGAGTTCTGCTGGCTTTGAGTTTGTTTCAGTTAATGAATCAAGTATTGAAAAGTATTTGTTTTTACTCATTCTATTCTGGAATTGCTTCAGTTGATAATTCGATATCATCGATACCTAGATTATCAGTCTTGTATTCCATAATAGTAGCATCACAAATCTTATTATATATTTCATCACGTAATTCATCATCACCTTCGAGTAATGCATTCCAATCCTTTGATAAGAATTTATGAGCTTTACCTGCACTATCAGTATATGTGTACCATGAACCACCTTGAACTATTAATTTATGATTTTTTAAAGCTGTCAACCATCCACCAAAATTATCTACTCCACTATCAAAGAAAATATCGAATTCAGCCACCCTTAACGGTGGTCCCATTCTATTCTTGATTATTTTAGCTTTGGTTTTAATACCAATTACCTGATCTTTACCATCTACTTTTGCTTTGATTTGACCTGCAGCTTGTAACCGCAACCTACATGAGGCATGAAACCCTAAAGCTTTTCCACCTGATGTAGTGTATGGATCACCAAACATTGCTCCAAGTTTTACTCTTAATTGATTAGTAAACACAAGAGTTACCTTTTGCCTACCAATCATTTGAGTAATTTTTCTCATCGCTTTTGATAATACGATTGCTTTACTAGTAGCCCAACCATCTTTACTATAATCAGCTTCTTGCTCAACTCGCGTAGTTGCTGCAGCTACTGAATCTACTACTATGGTTACCATCCGGTCTTTACTAGATTCCCTAACTTTAGCTGTAATATTTTCGATAACTTCGAATATATCCTCAACTGTATCAAGCTGAATATAGAGCATATCAGCAACATTAACACCAATAGCTCTCAGGAAATCTTCATTACAAGCATTCTCGGTATCGATAAATACTGCTAACCCACCTTTCTTCTGTGTATCAGCTAGTAAGTGACCAGCTAGTAATGATTTACCTGAAGCTTCTAAACCGGTTAATTCGCATATTCTACCAACTGGTATTCCTCCGTATTTTCTGTTAGATATTGCTAGATCAAGCATGGCCGAACCAGTCGAGATCCATTCCATTAAATCAGCTGGAGTCTCTTCTGAACCGTCCAGGAAGTAAGCAACCTTATATCCTTTAAATTGTTTGTTAAGACTTTTAGCTAGAACATCAGCTAAGTCGTCACGTGTAGTCTTTTTTGACATATATAACCTCTTTTAGTTATTGAATAATTCGTCGAATGCAGTTCCTACATCATCGACTTTTTTAGTATTTGTCGATGTTGGTTGTGCTGCAGCAGGAGTAGCAGATCCTGTTGAAGTTTCAGATTCAGACTCACCTTGTTCTGGATCTAACCAGATAGCTAATTGTTCTTTTAACTCATCATATGATACTTTCTTAAAGATTTCATCTGCATCTTTTTGTCCGTTCATAATTTTTTCAGCAATTTCTTTGTTTTCAGTAGCTGGAGTTTGATTAGGTTTAATTCTAATCGTAGTTTGTGGATATTGTTTACCAAGCTCTGCAGCAGTCATAAATTCTACTGTAACATCTCTACCTGCATTCAAGTCGGTAATATCACCATAATCAGGATCTGCGATAAAGCTTAATAGTTCTTGGTAAACTGTTTTACCAAAGCCCCATAATTTCACACCTTCTGATTCCTGCCCTCTCACGATAACTGGTACATAGGTTCTCATTTTCGGTTCAAGTTTTCTTGACATTTGCCAGTCATCTCTGTTACCTGTAGCTTTAAGCTTTTCAGCGAATTCTACTACTGGATCTGCTTCACCATGTGTTACTGGGGACATGAATGTCTTACCATTTAATCCATAATGAAAGAATAACTCAATAAATGGGTTATCTTTGTTGAATTGATAAGGTACGATTCTGATTGTTTGTTTACCTGGTTCTGGTTTCCAAAGGTTGTTTTGTTTACCTGTTTGGTTTTGTAAGCCCGAAAGCCTCTTGCGGATTGCATCTAAGTCTAATGCCATAATTTTCCTCTTTTAGTTATTAATTATTATTGTTATTGTTTAAGTTAGTTGTTATTTATTACTATAATAAGTAGACTACTAACATCTTATTTATACTAAATATACGAACTTTTTATCGTTACTGCAACTGTTTATCTAAAAACTTTACTGTGTCAGCGTTCATATTCTTATGTTTTGCACAGAAGTTATAAAATTCTTCTGTTGTGTTATCAAATGTTTCCATCCACTCTATTATATTATCTTTGTGTATAGAAAACTTTTTAGATAGCAATTCTACTAGTCTTGAAAGTCTATCTCGCTCTACTTTATCACCATCTTCACGTAATAAATTATAACGCTTTCTATACCTCTTCTGTATATCTCTATACAAACTATCTGTTTTAGGATCTTGAGTACCTTTATATTCTGCTATAAATTTATCTAGATCCTTTTGCATCCATTGAAGCTCCCAATCAGCTTGCTCAAATAATACTGGGTACTCAAAATCACCATTACGGATTTTATCTATTAACCCTTTATTATATGGTAGTGATTTATGTGAACGGAATCTTCTCCACCAGTAAAATGGTGAACGTTTACCGCCTTTAGGTCTTTTAGGTGCTTTTTTTATCATTTCCAGAGTATTTGAATAGCAACTAGGGCAGTTGCTAAAATTAAAGATATTAATGTTTTAGAAGTTATACCTTCTCCCATAAAAGCGTATGTTAATATACTAAATACTATCATACCAGTACCGAATCCAATAAATCTACCTGGCCAAAGTGAACCGTCAAACGCTTCTACTACATATGTTGTTGCATATATGAATCCGTATGATATTGGCATTGAAAATAGTAACGCCATCCAAAAAGGGTGCTCTTTTGCCCATGGCCATAAAAACTGCCCGTTGGTTTGAAACCATATTAATGCTTGTCCAAAAAAGAACAACCCTATACCTACTAGTAATTTATTCATAACTTTTATTTTTATTTATAATATAATATACGAAAGTTATTAGTAGCAACCAACTTATCCCTAAAATAAATTTAATTATCTCGTAAGGTATTTTTATGATCCAGTAACCTAAACCAATTAAAACTATTAATGCTATTATTTCCATATTTTTTTATTTTTGTGACTCCGGAGGGATTCGAACCCCCAACCATCAGAGCCGAAATCTGACATTCTATCCAATTGAACTACGGAGCCGTTGTAGCCCGACGGAGAATCGAACTCCGGTTACATGGATGAAAACCATGCGTCCTAACCACTAGACGACCGGGCCTGATACTAGTCTTTTATTACTAGTTCGTAACCACCTGAGATATACTCTTCTCTATCTTTAGCATACTCTATTGGATTTTCCTGATGCGTCTTAAATGAACTATATCCATCTGGTCCTTCGCTTAGTACCTGTATAGTACCTTGACCTTTTCTACCAGGATATTTATCCATTTCTACTATCACTTGCTTTTTAACAGGTGTCTTAGAGTGGTCTATATTGAACCACGCTTGCTTTAATATTTGTCTTTCTATATGCATAATTTTTGTTTTAATCGTTTAACATGTTTACATTCTTGAAAGCGTCTAAACTCCGCTGCTGGGCATTCACATCCAAATATATCGTTGGTTGTCCTCGATACTTTATAGTATTTCAGTTTGCCAGTTTTTTTATCACGAGATCCCATCTCACTATAATACCATTTCTCCATTAACTAAAGTTTTGTTCTGAGAATCTTCTACTACCTGAGTCGTCTGATTCAATGAATGGTTTACTTACCATACCCTGTTTAGCAAAATCTATAATCTTTTTACCAAATCGACTGGTAGGTTCAATGTCATGACCTGAAACACCAAAGGTAGTTATTGTCCATATATCACCTTTAGCTCCGTCAATAACACTAACACGGTATTGAACCATCACACCGTCAGCATCATCTAGCTGAATATCGTATACCATGCCTAATAGTTCTGGGTTAGGGTCTGGAGTAGTTGCTGTCAACTCTCTACTACTTAATACTTTAAATTTCGCTTCCATATTATATTAATTTTCTTTTAGTTGCTTGCTCAATAGATAAATACTCTATCTCATCTGACCATATCACCTCTACGTGATCTTTATATATTTTTATCTTTGGTCCCATGTTACTGTATATTTTCTGATTCGTTAGCCCATTCCATATCTAAATCTTTAGAACAAGGTATCTGTAGTTCATCATGTTTACTAAACTCACTGGATAATTTAGTCTTGTGTCTTGCAATTAGTGCTTCATCAGACTGATTGAATTCCATTGCGGATCCTAATTCATCTCCGTTATCCAATTCAGCTGTAACTCTTTCAGTTATCGCGTTATCTATTTGTTCTAATCTAGCAATTTCAGTTTGCAATTCTTTTAATCTAGTTTCAGTCATTTTAATTTTTATTTATTACTATTAGGATATCTTCCCTTTATTTATACCTAAAGATAAGAAAAATATCTCAGGCTACCAACTGTTTCCACAGTTATTTTAAGCTTCTAGAAGCGTTTTTTTACGATCAGCTTTCATCCAATCACCTGCTCTATCAAATCCGTCATCTAATATTTCATCACTTAATCTAGCAGCTGAGTACGAGTCTTTCCAAGCAGATATACCTTTGGCACCATCTATTGTATTTACAAACTGTGTAGTCTGAGACCAAACAACTCTCTTTTTTACTGAATCTATATCTTTTACACTATACTTACAGTAAGCACGCTTATCGTAAATTGGAAGCGTCATACTATCACTAATACCATCATTCGATAGCAGTAGAGCAAATAACTTTTGCGATACTTCAATCGTTTGACCTTTAAGGTATGAATTTAAACGTTCTCCGTCCCAACCTATTAATGGTTGTTCTATTGAATCGAAAGCATTTATATCTTTATTGAAGGTAATTAGGTAAGTTGTTTTTTCGGTTTGATCTCTCATTTTTTTTATTTTTTAATTTTTAATTTTTAATTTCGGTAGGGTTTCTCCCTCTCTCTTTATATACTAAAGATAAGAAAAAAAACGCAGACTACCAACTGTTTACACAGTTATTTTTAAACATTTCTACCGTTTTCGTATACGTGCTTTACTGTAGGGAATCTTAACGATAATCCACCATTCTGATTCATTGTTTCTTCGAAGTATTGAACTGTAATCATTTTACCAATAAGCTTTTCAGGATTAGCTTCATATCTAATTCGCTGCTCCTGGCTCCATCCTGAACCTACAGCTACTTCATGACCTTTATGCCATATGTATGCTTGAGCTAACATTGGAATAACAACTTCCTTTCCTTCTCTAATAACTCTATGTGTATCAAAATCTACACTACGTACTTCATACTCAGCATCAAAGAACTTCTTACACTTTAATAAGTTTTTCGATCTCTTACCTTCGTAACCTGCATTCTTTCTTAACATAATACCTTCGTAACCGTGTTCGTCTGCATCTGATATCATATCTGCTAGTTGCTCGTCAGATTCTACAGCATGCTGATCTAATAGACTCAATGTATCAGTTTCTTCTAGATCACAGCCTTGTAGGTTAATATATCTATCTTCTAACGTTGCAGTACCTTTTTTAGTATCAAACTCTTCTAATGTTAAGTAATCAAATATAACAAACTTCGGTTTCTTGATAGTGTGATTTTTTCTCTTGATCTGTTTCATTAACCCTTGAAAGTGCTCGTTACCATCTTTATCCATTAAGCAAATCTCACCGTCTAAAACAAAATCTCCTGGGATCTTAGATACTTCGTCTATCACCTTCTGTAAAGTAGTAAACTCATTACCTTGCCTTGAATAAGCATTTACATACTCATGCTCTTTTCTGATTATACATCTAACACCATCCAACTTTCTAGATCCTAACCATTCCTCGCTTTCAAAGTCACAAAATTTAGGTTCATACTTGGTAGCTAATGCAACATCGAATGTTGGTATTAATCCAGGTATAACTTTATTGATAACTGATTCAGAAGCTCTTATCTCTAAGTTTCTATCTATAATAGAAAATATAAGATCTGTATGATCTTTGTTTGCAATTATAAAACCATTTACCTGTGATATAGCATCATGGCCAGTAAATGTTCTATTATTTAACCCATCTAACAGACTAAAAATATCTTTGTGAGTATTATACTTAAATAAACCAGTATTTTTTATACAGTTTTTAGAAGTAACATTAAATTTTAGGAATTGATTGTATGTATAATACAACGCGTTGGTAATAAAATCATCGTTTTTTATAGTTTCGATAATCGTTTTTTTCTCAAGTAGAGAAGATGTAGACTTCATCTTATCGACGAATTCTTGTAGTTTTTTTAGATTTGCACTCATGTTTTATTTATTAATTAGTATTATTCTTTCCCCTTTATCTACGATAAAGATACGAAATAAAACGCAGACTACCAACTGTTTTATGAGTTATTTTAGAATTTTTTTACTTTAATATACACGATTTCTTTGACTTCTGTGGATACTTGTCGTAAACCGTCTTCGTTAGTTGCTAGTAAACAATTACGATATTTATCCCAATCTACTTGATAACTTGTATCAAGAACACCGTTGTTTATCGATTTTATAAGCTCGTTTAATGCATTAATTGTGTATAATGTGTTTGTGTGCTTTTTTCTATGAAGTGATATAGTGCTATCAAGTATAGTTAAAGGTTTGGATGAATCAACATTATATGTGCACATTAATTCACTGGTGTCTGCGCTTTTTAATACGAAAATCTTGTTGAATAATACGTCATACGTGTCAACTATAAGATCTATGGTAGGTCGTAGAGACTTGTTAATTGTGAATGTACATAATAGTTGTGTTTTCATTACGGTTACTCGTCTTCGTTGAGTTCAGCTTCAAGTTTTGCTATCTTTTTCTTCCAAGTAGCCTTTGCTCTATCTGAAGTGATTAAAGTCGCTTTTTCTGGATCAGGATCGCCTACTTTAATTTTATTAATTGCAGAGTCAGAATATCTTTCATTCTCTATTTTATACTTTAATATTGTAATCTCATCCTTAATAGTTTGAACCCTAATAATCTGCCTTGCTTCATCCACTGCAACTTGCTGTTCATTGACCTCTCCACTAGATGGTATGTTAAATCCTTTTTTATTTAATTCATTAAATAAATGCTCTCTCTCTACTTTAATAGATGGTCGATTAGCACCAGATCTACCAACCCTCTGCTTGGTATTTAGTTTGATTCTATCATTATACTCAGGCTCACCAACTACCATTCCATTAGATTTATTATGTGCTTCAACTAAGTATTTTATTTCATCTCTATCCATATTCAAAATATCATCTTGAGTAATGCTAAGAGTATTATTATTAAAATCATCTGTATATTTTTTTTCTAATGCTGCTCTTCTTGCATTTTTGAATTGATCTTCCCTTGCCTTTCGACTCCTAATTCCGCCTTCATCTCTATAAAGCTCCTTCCTTGCTTTATGAATTAAATTGTTACCTTCAACACCAGCCTTAAATTGATTAACGTTACCGAACATCAAATCCATATTATCTCTAGGACTATCTAATTCTTTTTTTCTATCTCCACCTTTTCCAGCACTTAACGGTATTCTATGATCTGGTTCCATCTCACTTAATTTCATTTTTTTACCAGTAACAGCGCACCTGCCACCGTTTTTTAAATACAATCTTAAGATTTCCGATGATCTTTCTTCTAATTCTTCAGGGGTATATTTGAATCCAGAACCTCTCCATGCTCCACTGTCAGCTATTTTTTTCATTAAAGCTTTATATTTTTTCTCACCTAACTTATCTTTAAGATATTGCTTTGCCTTACCTAATTGCTCATCACTAATCTCCCTTTGTGCTGCTTTTGCATCTGGATGAATGTGTACTGGATTTAGATCATCATATAATTGTTTTTCTTCTTCTGTTGGTGTTGGAGTTTTATCTAAAAAAGCTTTACGTTTATTGTTTTGATCAACTCTTATTGCTGTAAATTCTTTTAGATGTACTACTTGCTCGATAGTAGCCGTTCGTGTACCACTACCCTCCTTATTTGAATTTGCCATGTACTTATCTGCATCATCTGTAATTAAATCTAAATCATCCGTAACTCTTGAGCTTAATTTATTATCTACTGCTTCTTGTTCTTCTGGCGTTTTTGGTGATTGCTGGATATATTTCTTAATAGTGTTTTCTACTGTAGCTTTTTTTTCTTTAGTATCAGATTTAGTTACTATATCATCTTCCTTCTCCGTACTACCCGCTTCTCCTGCAGTGGTTGTCTTACCACCTATAGTTACTTTAGTGGTAGAGCGCATTTTATGTTTAGCATCATACGCTGTAAAAGCAGCTTGATTCGAGAAATCTATCTCCTGTATATTAGAGACATACTCCACAATAAACTTGTGCGGTAATCCAAAATTATACAAAACTTCCCGCAAATGATTAACGTGATCAACATTTGTTACATCAGGTTGCCCATCGTCTACACGGTAAGCCCATTCAGCTAGTATTTTATTTGTATTGAA
>Ga0209816_1000311_pt1 | contig 39660 bp, 35 predicted proteins | sample CoawatmetaG01DNA_FD_187509 | JGI IMG/M metagenome (GOLD analysis project Ga0209816, IMG submission 187509) | Marine microbial communities from the West Antarctic Peninsula - Coastal water metaG017-DNA (SPAdes) (version 2) | ecosystem: Environmental > Aquatic > Marine > Coastal ...
TGTTCGGAATGCTGTGGGGTTGGTGCGGGTCAGTTGCGAGCATGGGAAACCCAGATGCTGATAATTCGCCATTGATTGCCCAATTGTTGCTGCCGCTTAATCGTGTTTCATGAGGAAAGAGAAGTCGGGCCACGTTCAGATCGATATTCAGTAGTGAGTCTTTTAGAGTCTCAACACACTGCGCGTCTTCGTTCGAGAAGCGCAGGACATGATCGCGAAAATATTCAACGCCGTGTTGCGCCATCAATTTACCGAGATAGATTTTCTCGAGCCAGGTCTTATGTTGGAACCAACCCGTAAACCTGTATCGCGAAGCGACGTCATGCCGCGTGTAGTGTCTTGGTTGGGTGCCAGCTTTGAGAAATTCCGGTGGTACCTCGTCAAGGGAATCAACATAAGCGTTAACACCCTGAAGATAAGCGTCAACGATATAGTCGCCCGGCGAATCGGGCAAGTCAGTTGCCGCGACGTTAAAAACTTTGTGCATCAGGTCCTGCGGTACGTGCTTTTCACCCATCACGCTGGCCGCAGTGCCCGTTGCATACAGATTACTTAAGTGTAGTTGCCATAACCGCTCGCTTGCGCAGGCATACCCCATACCCCTAAAGGCGTCAGGGATCGATTGAGCAAAAATATGTGGGACACCAATTTTGTCCCAACAAATTTCAAGATTAGCGTCTGCCTCGGCAATGCGAAAAGTCATAGGTCACCTAAGAATCTGTTGTCTACAAGGTACCTATACTCGTGTGTCTAGGCAAGATATTGCGTAGATCTAATTAGCTACCGATAATGGTTCTTAGATCCTTGATAAAGGCGTGTTGTTGCCGATCACTGTCGTAGTCGTCTGAGGATATCCGATAAAGCTGCCAATTTTCGGCCCCACCCCTGATCATCAATTGCATTTTATAGAGAATGAACGCAGTCGATTTTGAGAATGCTTCCCCTGAAAAGTTATACCAATACTTCACTCGTCGATGTTGATTAGGCTTGCTAGCAATAAACTCGCCGAATACATTGTCGCTGTTTTCGTTGTCATTGATGCCAGCCTCATTGATCTTCCAGCCGCCAGTTAAGTAGCAGTATTGGGGTAAATGGATACTGCGTCGATCCGAGGTTTGCAGATGTAAGAGCCAGACTTTATCGCCAGCCCTTTGATAGGTTCTTTTAACAACGGAGCCATGTTGGAATAGCCGTTCTTCGTTAAGTGTTAGCGGTACATCATGGCCAACCCAGCCGTTGAAAATATAAGGGATGTTGATTTGATCGACGTTCGCCTTCCTATCGACAAATGAAGAGAGTCCAATCAACAGCGTGACTAGCATCAATAGCAAGACTGAAGCAGGTCGAGCGACTTTGTCGATGATTGTGAGTTTAGAAAATGCTCGTAGACCGATGAGGAAAGGTAGCAGTAAAAACGCCAATAGATACTGGACAATGCTTGGATTCCAGCCGTCAAGCATTGTTGATAGGGTATAGGGCAGCCCTGGCAGGCCCGCAAGTGCACAGGCAAAACAAGTGCTCCACCAGATCTTATTTTTTGCGATTTGGTTTAGTCCAAAAAAGATGAAAAACACAATGCTAACGTTAACTATCGCGTTAAAGTCTAAAAAGAGTCCTAATAGAAACAGACCAAAAGTCAGTAGCATGTTGTGATTCAATTTTAGAATTTTGTGATCAAAAAATGGCTTCGAAAGAAATGCAGACAACAAGCCAAAAGCTAAAAGAGGTAGTGATACACGGTCGAGTGGCGAGCTGAGCTGGGTCGTCACCAGAGCGATCATGATGTAGGTTGTCGAGAGCGTTAAGATAAAAATTGCAAATATTCTTTCCAGCTCAAGATTTTTTATCCGTAGGGTTAAGCTATTACTTTGTAGAAGTGCGATTGTAGAAAGGGCTGTGGCGAACACTGCTAAACCTGTTAGATCATGCAGAATGCCCATAGCCAGTTCAATATCGAAAAAGTATGCGATTAGCGTGATTGAGACAACCCTAATGGTATTTGCAATGAGAAGCGCTGGGTAAATCAATACCATTGTTATGAATAGATTTTTATTGCTAACAAGACACCAAATCAGTGCGCACGGGATTAGAGCTGATGCCGTTCCAAGGCCGGAGCAGTCTTTGGTAATCGCAATTTCTAAATCGCCAATCATCAGGATCGTACCTATTTGTTCCAGAGGAAAAAATAGACCGAGTACAGCCGCTGCGATCGTTGCTGTGATTGATTGGAACGGTAAATTGCCCAATATTATTATTGGCGCGTATAGCAATGAAGTGGCTAATACGAGGTGTAAGAATGTGCCGCTTCGCAGCATTCTATCTATGCCGGGGTAGAATCGCTGAATCGACATTCGTGGCTGACTGCGGGCTGAAAGTAACATACTAAAGTGCACTCTGCTGCATCAGGCGAGGCCGCGTAGTTGACGAACGCGCCTAAATCCAATGCCTGCAAGACCTAACAGAATCATCAACCAAACCTCGGGTTCGGGTGCTGCTGCAGCCATCGTTGTTGAGTTTGATACGCCGATGTCGATGGCAAACCCCGTGGCGTTGAAGTCAACATTGTCGTTGTCCGATGTACTGCTCTCGCTGCTCGATAAGTTGTCGAGGCTAAGTGCCATCAAACCTAGTTCGGGTAGGGTTGCCGCGACAACGCGCATGACGTCAATCGGGTTCAATGCAGCAGCTGCATAGACGTTATAATCTTCTAGACTCAAGTAGGCGATGTCGTCACGTAAGTAGCAAAGGTCGTCGCCTATAACAACGTTAGCACCATTGTAGGGTTTGCGCGTTGCTGGCTTTTCGCCATCGTCCAAGGTCGATGTGTTTTTCCATATCATATGTTCACTGTCATGGTCCGGCGTTTCAGTGTTGTTATCATGCCAACCGAACTGGTTTTCAAATCCGTCACCGGCACTAACAAAGTAGGGTTGTACCGTCGACGACTGACTGAGTGTAAATGCCTCGTCACTGAATTTTAGGCCGATAGTGCTTGGGGTCTGGCTGCGATTACCGAGATCGGGCGAAATCCGATACAAACTACCGATATCCGCCTGTGCGACTTCAGACAATAGGAGAGCGAGTAGCATTATTACTTTAGTATTTCTCATAGCGTGCCGTGATGGGCTGCGAGCCTGTTTTGATCTAGCGCTTGAATTTGTGTCTTGATATTTTGCAGCGTAGCTTTGAAGTGGGGGTTTGCGGGAGCCGCAAGGTGCGCGCGTTGTGCGTAAGTTAGAGCGATTTCTACTCGCTCGCTCAGTCCTAACTTGTATAGGCAGTAGGCGATGCCATTAAGGATGTTGGGTTCATCGGGACGGCTTATGTTCAGTGATTCAAAAATAGACAATGCTTGCACAAAGTCGCCTAGACGCGCTAACTCAGACGCAATGACCAAGCTGACATGATCGTTAGCGGCCACTTCCGCGAGACCACTTAAGCCTTCAATATTATCTTCGAGAGCAAAAATGTTGGCGCTTAATAGCTGATCCGCCGACATCAGCGGCTCTGTGCTCAGCAGTTTCTTAGCTTCTGTAAGGTTGCCAGTGCGAATCCGCAGAATTACAGCGATACGGTTTGTCACAGGGCTCGGTCGTGCTGCTAAAAACGCCATAGCCTCTGCTACTTTGTCTGTCGCAACAAGTGAGTCAACAATGCCTGATAGAATGGCGAAGTCAGGTTTTCCCGTTTGGTACATAGCCATGAAAGCCTGCAGCGCTTGTTCGTGTCGCCCGAGTGTTTGGTATATTTGTGCCTCCAAGACTTTCGCAGATACGCTTAACGGGCCGATTTTTGATGCTCTAGACAGCGAGTCCAATGCCTGTACGGGGTTGCCTTTTTTTGCCTGGATAAGCGCAAGCAGTTCTAACGACTGAGTTGAATCCGGCAGTGTTAATAACGCTCGCTTGGCATGATGGGCTGCTCGACTCAAATTATTGTCGCGAACCAATACGTCGGCAAATGCAAGTTGGGCAGTACCCGCGCTAGGTATTTGGCGTAAACCTTTTTCGAGATTTGGTTTTGCGAGATCAAACTTTGCTTCAGCGTAGTAAATCATACCGAGAGCTAGGTGTAGGCGTGAACGTCTAGGCAATGCACTTGCGGCCTGTTCGAGCAGCATGATTGCCTTATCGGCATCACCCTCTTGAATCTTTATCAGCCCATTACCGTAGGCGTTTGCTGCTTGCCAGAGGGCAGAATTTTTTGGAAGTTGATCAAGATAAAGAGACATCACTTCAGCTTCTGTTCGAAGTAAGCTCAGTAATTCCAGGTAGGTTATCGCGTGATCGATTCTTCCATATCGATGTCGAGATGACAGTTCGAGGATATTCTTTGCAAGTTGAAAGTCGCCGCTGCGAATTTTCATCTCTGCAGCTAAGAGCGTCAAATCGGAATCTTCCGGATTGGCTTCAATCCATGCCAGTAGCGGCGCGTCGTCTTTATTGAAAATTAGATAAGCAATAGCGAGTTCGCGTGTCTCGATTCCTAGACGGCGTGCTGCTTCGAAAAGCATTTTTGCCTTTTTTGCGTTACTCGCTGCGTGTGCTGCCAGTGCGGCTTGAGCAGTAAGTGCTGGATAACTATCTACCTGCTGCATTAACAGATCGTAGGCTTTTTCGGGGCGAGCAAGCCCAAGTAGTACTCTTGCTCGCAGTGTAGTGGCCTCCTGCTCGCTGACAAAAGTCACTGCGTCGATTCGATTTAGTGCCAGCCGCCAACGACGGGCTGCAACCTCAAGATCAAATGCCGCTCTTTGGTAAGCGCCGTTTGGAGGGTCGAGTGCGGTCGCCCTGATGATAAATGCATAAGAATCTGCCCACTTGCCGTTTTCTGACATGACCAAATGTCGGCCGTAGTTGGCGTGAGCATTCGATGCATCGGCATGCATGACATCTCTAAATAGGCTATCCGCTGATGCGAGTTCGCCTGCTTGCAGATGAATGAAGGCTTGTGCCAATGATATTTCAGTCGATTGCTCACATGCGGTAAGGCTAGATAGAATAATGATCAGTAAAAGGTACTTGCGCGCTCTCACCGAGACGGCACGCGCCGGGTTCATTTCGCTGCGCTTTCGGTTGCGGAGATTGCGATGACACCTTTTGGCAGTCTACGTACGTCAAGTAAACCTGCGTCTTCAAGTGAGATAGAACTCCCATCTAAACTGACAACAAGCTCGTCTGTGACGACCTTGTCAACCAAATGAATACCGCTGGGCACTTCAACGAATGAGCCTGTTATAAGTGTTCGTGTGAGCTTTGCCGCTCGTCGTATGATGCAATTTTTGCCGACAGAACAGGTACCTTCAAAAACGGCATTGGTCTCAATTTTGCTGCCAGCTTCGACGAACAAATCGCCAAAACAAACAACACGTGTTGGGTCGAAGGAAGCTGACTCGCTAAACCAAATAGAATGTGAGAATCGCTTTGTCGTTGGACGTATCTTTGTTTCTAATTTTAGAACTTGCTCTGTGGCTTCATGCAGGTCGGCAATCTTGCCAATATCTAACCAGGCTTCGTTTGTCTCATGGGCATAAAATTTCACACCTTTCTCTACAAGAGAAGGGAGTAACTGACTACCTATATCGAATTCCGCAGTCTTAGGGATATGATCAAAGATCGACTTCTGGAAAATATAAATGCCCGTGTTGATCTTGTTTGAAAGTGCATCTGCTACCGTAGGTTTTTCTTGGAAGGACCTTACTCTTCCGTCAGGGTCATAGTTGACGACACCATAGTTGCATAGTTTCGAGTCTGGCATTTCTTTAACGATGACGGTTGCGACTGCGCGATTAGAAATATGTTCTCGTACTGCAGCCCACAGATCAATATCGAAATAGGCATCGCCACACAGCACGATAAAGGTATCATCAAAGAAACCGTGATCCCGTTGAACCTTCATCATGCCGCCAGCCGAGCCTAGTGGCTGCGGAAGGTTCTCACCTCCAGTGCGGTAACCTTCGAAAGAATGCAGTATCTCTGCACCAAATTGATTGCCGTTGCCGTAATGCGAAGTGATTTCGTCACTGAGGTGGGAAGAGTTTATGGCGACTTGATTAATGCCTTGTTGGATCAATTTGCCGAGGATCCTGTCGAGTAACCTGACGCCTACGAGAGGTACCATCGACTTGGGAGTGTCCTTTGTGATGGGTTGTAGTCGAGAACCTTCGCCTGCAGATAAGATCATTGCTTTCATATTGGAGCTCCTTTTCTTTAACTAGAATATATTGCCGGTTCGAGCGAGAACCATTGATGGAAGTATTTGATTGACGATTTGAGACCAGCTAGCGAGTCCTGTTTTCGGTACAAAAATGATGTCGCCAGGTTGCATAGAAATATCAGTCACTTTTCCGGTGTAGATATCCTTCAAATTGACGACATAAAGTTCGGGGTTTGTCAGAGAGCCTCGAACAACATGTACGTTCTTAAGGTCAGCGTTGCGAGTAAAGCCTTCAGCAATGACGAGGACTTTCGATAGCGTCATGCCTTTGCGTAAGGCAAACATATCGGAACGATTAACTTCGCCGAGTATGTAGATCTCTTCATTAGGTCCAGAGGGAATATAAATATAGTCGCCGGAGTGCAAAGGGACGTCGTAGCGAAGATCGCCGCTTCGGAACAATGCGGCAAAGTCGATAGGCAGCATTTGGCCTTTGCGTGAGATAAAGGCGCGGCTTAGGTCTGCTAGCTCTATAGATGTCCCATGAAATTGTCCTCGACTAAGGCCGCCTGATTGCGCTATTGCTTGCGTCAATGTAACTGACGTATCTAATGAGAACGTACCCGGCTTATTAACTTCGCCGATTAATGTGTACTTCTGTGATTTGAATTTTCTAACGAGCACGCTGACTTTCGGTTCGATTAGAAACTCTGATATACGTCTTGTTATTTCGACCTCGATTTCATGTGCTGTCTTACCTTCCGCAAGGACCTCGCCAATCAGTGGGAACGAGATCATGCCGTCCGGTCTAACGGGGATTCCATCCGTGCGCAGATCCGATTCGTCGTAAACGGACACCTGTAAGGTGTCACCGCGGCCTAAGCGAAACTCTTCAGCGGGTTCATTGCGAATACGCTTGAGCTCCTCAAACCTTTCCTCCTCAGTCATCGTGTCGGCAATGATTATCGGTTGTGGTTGCGGACTGTGAGTGATGGACTCGGGTCTGTTGCCGTCCGTCGCGCAGGCGCTAAGCAAAACTGTGCTAAGCAAGACTGCAATTAATGTTGGGTTTGAACTTGTGTGCATGTTTTTCCTGGCCTGAAATTCGCGACTGAACGGGAAATTGCAGTTGTTAATGTTTGTCAGGTAGCTATAGCGAGAAGTGTGCCAAGTCCGGAGCACCTGCTTTTCTTGGGCTAGAGGAGATTTTTTTGATTGGCTTTTGCAATTTGCGAATTAAAGGATGCAAATTGATATGCGGTATGCGGTTTGTTAAACCAATTGTGTTGATGATCGGTAAACCCTTAAAAGGGTTGGGTCGTTCAATTTGGCAGCGTAGAAAGGCTTCCTTTCTTTATACCGTGGGGATTCATCAATAATATAGAAACTGGAATACTTTTTGCTCTAGTGAGTGAAACAGATGGGAAGTTGATGAAACGCGAACCAACGTTTGATAAACCCTATTCGGGCAGAGCAAGGTTATGGAACCGATATCATGAAATTCAGACCCAAGGTACTGATCGTTGATGACGAAGCGAATATTCGTCGTGCTCTCAGTCGAGTGTTCAATACCCGCAGTTACCAAACAACAACCGTTCCAAGTGGATCACAGGCATTAAGTGCTTTAGCTCAAGATGACTTTAATCTTGTTATATCCGATTTAAAGATGCCTGGCATGAACGGTATTGACCTGTTGTCCCTTGTTAGAGAGCGATACCCGCTAACGAGTCAAATACTATTGAGCGGTAACGCTGATATTGATGACTTAGATAGTGCGATTGGTACGTGCAACATTAACTATTATATTTCGAAGCCTTGGAGCAACACAGATTTGATTGCTAAGGTCGACAGCGTGATAGGCGACAACCTAGTACAAAGACAAAAACAGACCGAAACAGACCATATGCAGGATGAGCTGCTCGCTGCGACAGGGATGCAGCAAAGTTTGTTACCGGATCCGATTGCCGCGAGTGGGCTTTACGTAGAATCCCTCTATAAAGCATGCGTTAAACTAGGTGGTGATGCTTTTAACTACGAATTGCGAGATCAAAAACTTCACTTTTATATGATCGACGTCGTTGGACATGGAGCGGCGGCGGCAATGGAATCTTTCGCCTTGCAGCATTTGCTTGCGAGGGCGGATTTTAGTGAGCCTGATCGCGTCACGGCACGCATGAATAGTAACTATATGTATCTCAGAAACCCCATGCGATATTTTACGATGCTTAGCGGTACTTTGGATGTCGATACTGGGCTACTGCGTTTTTGCCAAGCTGGGCATCCTTCGCCTTTGGTGGTTAAATCCGATCAGAGCGTCGAGGTTCTTGGCAGTGGCGGTTTTCCTGTTGGAATGATCGCAGGTGCCAGATACGAAGTGACCGAAACCACATTGAATGAAGATGATTTGTTGATGATGTTTTCTGATGGTTTGGCCGAGCAGGGCTGTGATAGTCTGCGTTCTTGTATAACGTCTGCTAACGGCTTAGACCCTAAAGCAACAATTGATCAAATTAAATCTTGGCGGCTGAGCGCGCCAATTGATGATGATGTTTCCGCTCTTTTTTTAAGACGCCAAATGAATACGACTCTAGAAATTGATAGTAAACTCGAGTTGGTTCACGAAACCGTCGAGCAACTATTATCCGTCTGCCGCGTTGATGTTTCGATGCGCGAAAGCGTGGAACTTTGTCTAAATGAAGTTCTAAACAACGCAATCGTGCACGGCAATGCAAGTGACCCCAAAAAACGAATCCGAGTTCATGTGCTTGAACAACAAGGCCGCCTGCTATTTCGGATTACTGACGAGTCAAGAGGCTTAGCCGATAATGCGCTGGATATCGCCAAACTACCTGATGTAACAGCGACTTCAGGACGTGGGCTGGCGCTAATTAAGGCGCTACTTCCTGATAGTCGAATTGATGATGGCGATACGGTGCTGGTTGTCTAACGAGGCGTGCATCACGCTCAGCGCGACACTTATTTACCCGCTTGTCTAACAATGGCCCCGTGTTCAAATAACCACACACACATAGGACCCACATAGCACTGCCATACATTATTAGGTGCGCATCCTATTGAGCTGTCTGATGTTTCCCGCTTACCATCTCTCTGCCAATGTTTTGCGCACCTACGATTGTTCTGTAGGTGCTATTTAAGTGCTATTTAGGTGGTATGTCAGTGCTATGTTAGTGCTATGTCAGTGCGACACATGTTCTGCAAGGTTCTACATTTAGGCTATGAGTAGCTTCCCCAAAGCGAGAGTAATTTGGTGGATTCTCTTTGCCATTGGCGGTCGCTAGACGGGGTAATGAGTGACTTCAATCTGTTAGTGACCTGAGCTCGCGGGTGATTCATAAGTGAATGATTAAACTTCCTTAAGCGACGATCGCGTAGGTTACGAAAGATATTAAGCCAATGTGACGTTGATGCTTGTTTTTGGTCGGATGACTCAACCTGACCAAGGGTGTCAAGCCAGTAGTCTGTAACGACATCAAGGTCCTGTAGATTCCAAGGCAGGAATAGGTCGGGTCTAAACCTGATGTCTATCGCACGCCGATAGGCATCTATAATGAGCGGGTCTGAAGTCACCTGCTCGATAGCGAGCTTCTTGTTCAGATAGGATATCTCATACTTTCCTGCCAGAGCCAACAAGGCATCGCCGATTGCGAGCCAAGCCTTATTGATATATTTCGAAATATGTTCGTGACCATTATCGAGATGATTCATTAGCAACAGGCAACCCCGATTGGTCAGTAGTCGCTCGAATTCTCTTAGGTCTAGTTGCGCCAGAGGCATGTCTTGCATCTTGTCTAGAACGGCTTGGTCGCCCCATATAACCCGATGCCCAAGTTGCATTTCCGCATTCATTAAGGAGAACTCAAGCTTGTCGATTTTGTTTTCCAGTAGGGGAAAGAAATCAACTTCAACGCCGACCGTATGATCAAGGTCCCGTATTTTTAGCATGAGCTGTTGCGCTTTCTTTTTTGAAACACCTTTGAAGACAAGAAAATAGTCGTAGTCATTGTAAGGTCCATAGCCCTTTTCGTGTTTAACAAAAGCCCCTTCAGATCGACCGTAACCTCCGATCATCACTATAGCGGCTAGGTTTTTTTCTGGTATCGCCTTTAAGACTTCGCTCGCGATAATGCTCTGGTGCAGACAGATACGTTGTTCTGCTGATGGGTTACCGTTAAAGGTGAAGTTCATGATGCCTCCTGGGATTCTTTTGCTTGCTTCATGCCATGCCAACGGCCGGTTTTCTGAGCTACTCGCAAGGGTATTGCGTGAAGAAAGCCATCGAGTGAAAGGCTTTTTGCAGACCAGTAAAAGTCTCTTAGAATTTCCATGCCTAGTGGCAGAAGAAAGTAGCGAGGAAAGCTAAAATTAATTTCTCGACCAGAAAAGATTTCAACCTCCGCTTTACCTTCGCCAAAATGTCGCTTGTAGGATTGGGATAGCGTGTAATTATGTGAGTGCGCAGCGCTAGCTTCACCGATATATTTGATGGTTAGACCGGCTTTTTTCAGCCGTAGAGACCATTCGATGTCTTCCGAGTACTGTATGTCTTCGCGAAAACGGAATGTCTGTAGTGTGGATTTATGTGATGCCGAGTTTGCCATTGAAAAGAAATGAACCCAGCCGGCTGACGTTTGGCCATCGCCAAAAGCTCTTTCGGTGTCTTTTTGAAACAATGTCCGGCAATCGTCGCGAGCGACTTGTCGACCATAGACCGCATCTGCACTAAAATTTAAAAGAGGCGCGACTAACTCTTCTAGCCACTGGTGGGACGTAGGTGTTGCGTCCGAGTTTAAAAATACCAGAATCGACCCAGCGCATAAATCGACTGCGCGATTTAATACGCGCCCGGGCACGTAGTCGGCTGAATCGTTGATGGTTATCCTGCGTGAATTGTTAAATTTCCGGATGATTTCTAAAGTGCCATCGGTTGACCCCGAGTCGTGGTTCCATAGTTCAAAATCCTGATAGGTCTGATTGTTGAGTTCACAGAGCGTATCCCAAATTGTATCGATGTCGTTGAAGGAACGCATGATTATGGATACTTTTGGGTTCTTAATGTTCATATTGCATGCCTGATATGTTGTTGATTTTGCTTTGCCTGATTTGGCTTTCAATGATTATTGCAAGTACAACAAAAAAGACTGCGATCATAAAAAGCGCGATCCTGAGGTAGGTGCCTCCAAGTGAAGTAGCAAGAGGCGTAAAAGGCACAGGTGCAGCAATGTAGATGTAATACTTAGCGTTCATTGGTCGCTTCGAGTGGCCTAGTTACTATCCAGACGAGTCAGTGCACTGACCGCCAAAGCTTCGGTTTCATAGATGTCAAAAACCAGATTGAGTCGGGTAAGTTCCAACAACAGCCTAGTCTTATCAGTCAACGCACATATAACAAAAGCTTCATCGACCAACGACTGAGCCTGTTGCATGGCGACAAGAAAGCCTAATCCAGTCGAGTCAACAAACGAGACCTCACTTAAGTTTAGAACTAAGGGCCTCTTTCGACTGGTGATATCCTCGATGAAGTCTTCTTTGTTTTTAGACACTTGATTCGCATCAAGTCGGCCTTGAAGGTGAATCACGTGTGGAGCCTGGATATCGTTTCGCGATGTGAGTTCAACTATATTCATTCAATTTCTCCTTGTAAAAACTTTGGGTAACCAACGTCCCGCGAGTCTCAGGTTTTCGGTTATTGATTGTTGATGAGTTTGGTAAGCATTTGATATCGCAATGTCGATGTCATTTTGGTCGCAAAAATCAGCAGCACTAATGACGCCTGGTATCTCATTAAGTACTGAGTCTGAGCTAGCGTCGACTTGCTCACGCACACCAAACAGCGGGACTCTTCCGACAATAACCGCCGTTAACCATGGGACTCTTTTTGCGAACGGGTTCGACGTCTCCAGCCAGGTTAGTGTCAGTTTTTCGTAAGTACCTTGTCCGTCAAAACCGTTGTCGTGCACGACATTGATATCTTTCTTGTTAGTTCTCGAACCCAGCCATAGACCAGCGGTGCAGACTAGTAAAATAGAGGCTAGAAAACGCTCGTAGAAAGCTATTTTTCGCTCACTCGATTTCAATCGAGAAAATAGGGCGGGGTCGTTGATATTCAATGTTGCTTTCGTCTTTAGGTCGTATACAAATGAACCATCGACGATGACTTGCTTCAGATATAGGTGTGACCCGATAAGTGTGTTGTTTAAAATTACGCTCTGTGTGATTTCAGTACCTTCACCGACATCAACATCCTTGCAAACAACACTGTCCGAAATAGTCACTTGCGGGCCAATGACAACTTTGTCACTGATGAGGTAGTTTTCCTGCGTGCGTGCACGGGGATCAACAGACGCATTCGGCGCTAGCGCTTTGCTCGATGTTCTCTTCAGCATTTGCATGTTAATTAGCCAAAGGCTGTTTAAGCTTCGAATTGGAAAAGCGACCTGCGTATTGTGTTGGTGTTTTTGCCAGCTGACCCAATAGTCCTCATTGTTTGAAAGTCTAACCAATGGTTCCTGTGGAAATGCGTTCAATGAGATATAGACGCAGGGCTTGCTATCGTGGGTTGGTACCTTGCTAAGGATAGTCGGCCAAGTTTCGACGCTATTGGTGCTGACGTAGTTAACGGATTCTAAACCCCAACGTTCGCCGCGCTTTATGTATTGCCGAAGCTGTTCAGGAAACCGACTACTGATGATCGTTATATGCTTTACACCCGCTGTAGATAAACGCTCTAGCCAGTGATGAACGATGGGTTTTCCCATGACTTCTAATAGAGCGATCGGTCTGTCTCGCGTCACAGGATTTAGGTCCACACTGTGATCGAACTGAGCAAGAACAGCCTGTTCTGCTTCAAATAGCTTTGTTAGCTCAGTCATTAGTAGGAACCTTTTGCTGTGAGAACAGCCGGTATCGTTTTTAGCAGTAGTTGAACATCTCGCCAAAGGCTACGAGTTTGAATGTATTCGATGTCCATTTTCACTTGGCCTTCAAAGTTGATGTCGGAACGACCACTGACTTGCCATATACATGTAATACCGGGCACAACATCCAATCTTTGTCTTTCAGATAGGGAGTATTGTTCGACCTCTGAAGGCACTGGCGGACGTGGTCCAACGAGGGTCATATCGCCTTTGAGAACATTCACAAGCTGCGGCAACTCATCGATCGAAAACTTTCTGATAACGCTTCCAATAGAGGTGATGCGTGGATCATGCTTCATCTTGAATAGAACGCCGGCAGATGATTCGTTCTGAGATAGAAGCTCTGCCTTACGTTCGTCAGCATTCATGTACATTGATCTGAATTTGTAGATTGAAAAAAGTCGGCCTCGGTAACCCACTCTGTTTTGAGTAAAAAAGATCGGGCCAGGATCACCCAAATAAACAAGCAGCGCCGTCAGTAACATCAAGGGTGTAAGGAGAATAAGCGCGACACTCGCCGCCATGATGTCGACGGCTCTCTTTGCTACCTGATACGCGTGGGTCTGTCGCCAATAGCTAAACTGTCTACGGTTTGAGTGCCTTGGTTTGGATTCAATGTTTCGATACTTTTTTTGGACGTCTTCGAGTATCTGAAAATCTTGCCAATGATCAAATTTGGATACGGGCTTGCTAGGCTCTGCACTGTTGCTAGATCGATTTTCTTCAACAGATCTAATCTGATTGCGGTCTATCCAGCTGAGTACACGAAAAATAAACAGGGGGTTGCCAACAAAGTAGCGTTTCAGCAGGCGGCTTGGTTCGTTAATCCAACGAAAAAACCATTCTAAACCGAGGCGTCGAGCGAGTTGAGGGGCGCGGCTGACCGACTTAGACAGAAAGTCGAATAAACCACCAACACCAATTGCTGCACCGACCTTTAGTCGATCCGCGTTCTCGGCTATCCACGTTTCCTGCAGCGGTGCGCCCATTGCTACTAATAAGATGTCCGCATGACTATCGTTAATCTGTTGGATAATACTATCCAGCTCGGAATCGTCAAAAAAACCGTCGTGGTAGCCTGCAACCTTAAGTCCTGGATAACGCTTTGAGCTGCGAAGGCCCGCTTGCTTGGCAACGCCTGGTAGCCCACCAAGGTAATAGATAGATAAGCCTTCGGCTCGTGCCTGTTCACACAGTAGAGGATAGAGATCAGTACCGTTGACGTTGTCAGCAATGGGTTGTTGAGAAATTTTGCTGGCATAGCGTATGCCTGACCCGTCTCCAAATACCTGCTGCGTTGCATCGAGTACAGCCTTATAGCCTGAATTCGTAACCGATAGATTGATGCAGTCAGCGTTCACAAATGCAAAGTGTGACAATCGCTGTTGTTCTTTTGCAGCAGCAGTAATGTTGGCAACAGCATCCAATAGTGTGATGTTCGCGATCTTCACATCAAGGATATTGATGGTTGCTGTATTCATAGTGTTGCCCTAGGGAGTTAATTGTCTCCCACTCGGAATAGCATTTACCGTGCCAAGCTGAATTTGGATAGAAAACGGCGGTCTTGCGGCATTTTCATGGAGCATGTTCTGAAACCTGCTTTTGCAAATTGCACATTGCAATAACAAAACGATACATTTTTCGCAGATCGCGACGAGAATGTTCGTCTGACGGAATTTGTCCGCTGAGAGGTCGATTTTCTTGGTCTCAGATCGTTGGCATAGCCATTGCTATAGTTTCTGGTAAATCTATTTTGAGACTCCGTTCATGCGTTTATCCCTTTTCATTTTTATCGATGCACTCGGTTGGGAAGTACTCGCCGAAAGAAAATTTTTAGAAAAAGAGTTGCCCTATAGAAGAAAGCTTAAATCTGTATTTGGCTATTCGTCTGCATGTGTTCCGAGCATTCTTTCAGGCAAGAAGCCGCAAGAACATGGGCATTGGTCTTTCTATTTTAAGAACGAGGAAAATTCACCCTTCCGTCACTTTAAGTGGATGCAATATTTGCCCTTTGCAAATCGCGGTCGTGTCAGGCACCAACTGAGTCGATTCGTTAAGAAGTCACTCGGTTGGACCGGCTACTTTGAACTCTACAACATGCCCTTTGAACACCTAGACAAATTTGATTACTGCGAGAAACAGGACATCTTTGCCGACGGCGGCATGAATAAGGGTGAGCATATTTTCGATCACCTTAAGTCTGAGTCGATTTCCTACCATGTGTCAGATTGGCATGATGATGAGCAAGAGAATCTCGCGTTCTTGAAACGTGACCTGTCCGAAAAATCGCCACGCTTTGCTTTTCTTTACATGGCAGCAATGGACGCACTACTTCATCAGGTCGGTAAAGCGAGTGATCAGGTAGACACGAAATTAGCCTGGTATGAGGAGCAGTTGACCGAATTGTTTGCTCATGCAAACTCACTCTACGGTGATGTCGATATCTTTATTTGCTCCGATCATGGCATGGCGACTGTTTCCGAGAGCGTCGATCTGATGCGCGAGGTCGAACAATTACCTTTTGTTTTTGGTGAGGATTACCTCGCAGCTTACGATTCCACCATGGCTCGGTTTTGGTTTAAGAACCCTAAAGCTGAGGTGGCAATTTCAAAACAACTTAGCAAAAATGCGCATGGCCGCATTCTAAGCGAGCACGAGTTAGCTGAGCTAGGATGCCAGTTCGAGGGCGGCCAGTATGGTGATATGGTATTTCTGCTTGAAGCAGGCAAGATAATTTGTCCTAGTCATATGGGTACAAAACCGATTACCGGCATGCATGGTTATCACCCGGATCACCCCGACTCTGACGCCGTTTTACTGTCAAGCAAATTTCCAATGACCGAGCCACTGGGTATTACAGATCTCAATGCGCTGATGAAGCATGAGGTTGCGGCTGCGTGATCTGGTTGAAAAACATTGTCAGCAACTACCTGAGATTCTTTGCCAGTTTAGCGTCCATGGCGGTTTTGACACCAATAATTATTCAACACTTAGGTGTTGAGAGCTATGGCACATGGGTGATTGTTTATGCCTTGATCGGCATCGTGAGTTTGTCAGATCTAGGTTTCGCCACCGCCGCGATTAAGTTTCTTGCAGAAGCACAAAGTAACAACAATGAGCTGGTTCGAAATAAAATTACCGGTGCGTTGGTTTTCGTTTACGCAATCTTGACGCTCTTCTGCTTTTCGTTAGTACTACTTATTTACACGCTTGAGTTGACGCCCAGGGGCGACATATTTTTATTGTTGGGTACTGCGAGTACCATCGTTATTGGCACGTCAGTTCACCGCGCCGCTCTTATAGCCAACGGCCAGCAGTACCTTGTGAACTGGATTGCGATTGTTGGAACCTTGCTGCAAGCTTTTTTGACCTACAAATTGTTACAGCAGGGCTGGGGTATTGAAGGTGTTGCTATGAGTCACTTTGTTGGCACTTCATTGCAAGCGCTTTGCTGTGTGCCGATTGCAAACCGACTGGCCCGAATGACGACAGACTTCTCTAAAGTAAGGGAGTATGGCAGGCACATTGCTAAGTTTTCCTGTTGGGCGTTGATCGCAAATACCAGTGTCATGATTATCCTTCGTGTTGATCCTCTACTGATTGAGCGGCTCGCCTCGTTGGAAGCCGTGGCGATTTTTGCAATTGCATTGAAGATTGCCGAGCAAGCTTTGTTGTTAAACAAACAATTTTCAAACGCTCTTTTACCACTGGTTTCAAAAATACAGGGTGATGCTCAGGAAAATGCGCGGGCCGAGTTACTCGTCTATTCAACACGCTATCTGATTGTATTTGCTGCACCTTTTTTGGGTTTGCTTGCCATCAATGCTGAGGATTTGATTTTGCTATGGGTCGGCGCTGACTTCGTTGGTGCAAGTGATTCCCTAAGTCTGCTGGCAATCGCCGCCCTATTTTCGACCATGCAATTCAATGCGGCGAACATTAATGGTATGTCAGGCCACCCTCACTGGGTTGGACTTTCAATGCTGTTGTCGGCGATTGTAAAAATTGGTTTGAGTCTGTATTTCATCTCAATGTACGGCATTGTCGGCGCGGCGATGGGTACTTTAATCTCGAGTATTACCTGCGAATTCACAATCAATGTTTATAAGTCCTGCAGAATAACGGGTGTGAGCTTAGTGTCATTCCTTCGGCGCTCACTGCTGCCTGGTATTTTCTGTGCGATCCCCTGGTTATACCTGGCCTCTGTGGATGAGGTCAGTACAACATTTTCAGACCTTTTTGTTATGAATTGTCTTTATGGAAGCGCCGCTGTGCTGCTTTTTGTTTGCTTCTTTCTTGATCATGACGATCGTTACTTCTTTGGGAAACTATTACGAAATTCGGAGTCTCGCTATGCGAAAACTAATCCAAAAACCTTACCGACAACTCGTTAGGATGAAACGTGCCATATCATTATTAACGTTGCGCTTGAGACTGGCAGAGCTCGGTGAAAATTGCACCATCAGCGATAGCGTGCTGTTCGAATGCCCAGATCGAACGAAACTCGGTAAGGACGTTTGGGTCGCTTCACACAGTGTCATTCGAGCGAACTCTGAGCGAGGCATTGAAATTGGCGATGGCTCATCGATTGTTGAATTTTGTCTGCTAAATGCCAACAAAGGCAGTATCAAAATTGGTGCGCGAAGCTGGTTGGGTGCGGCGGGACAAATCTATGGTAACGGTCACGTCAGCATTGGTGATGACGTATTGATAGGTGCTCAATGCGTCATTAATACGGTTTCACATGAATTTTCTGACGTTGATCGGCCAATGAATGAACAGGGTATAAATACCGCGCCGGTCGTGATTGGCAATAATGTATGGATCGGCTTGGGCTGCAAGATTCTTCAAGGCGTTACAGTGGGTGAGGGCGCGATTATTGGTGCTAATAGCCTAGTAACAAAAGATATTCCCGCTTACAGTATTGCTTACGGTAGTCCGGCAACAGTGAAAAGTGTTCGTTCACAAACCAGAGCGTGTGCGGTATGAATATTATTCACTGTCCACGTCGTTTTACGCGCGCTTCCTGGGGCGGCACAGAAACGTGTCTATTGAGTCTGGCAAAAATGCAGCAAGGTGCCGGCCACGATGTCCAAGTAATGTCGACTAAGGCGCTTGATTGCGGTGCGACTGAAGTGGTTGAAGCAATCGCTGTGCGACGATTTGATTATATCTACCCTTGGTTTGGTTTAACTCAGGATGTTAAGCAGGCGCTGGACCGCAGCGGCGGCAATCTCTTCTCTATCGGTTTGTTAAGGGGCTTGTTGGCTGAGAAAGAAGTTGATGTACTACACGCGCATTCGGGAAAGCGACTCGGTGGAATTGTTCGTACGGCTGCCAAGATCAAGAAAATCCCCTATGTGGTCTCCCTTCACGGCGGCTTGTTTGACATCCCGGAAGTCATATCAGAAGCCAGAGATGAACGTCAACAGGGCAAGTTTGAATGGGGCAAAATTTTAGGCGCGGCCGTAGGCGCTCGGCGTGTCTACGAAGATGCGGCGGCCATATTTTGTCTAAGCGATAGCGAAAAGAAAGCTGCCGAAAAACAGTTTCCAAATGCACGCATTGAGTACTTACCTAATGGTGTCGATGTCAATCGCTTCAAGAACGCGAATAAGAAAAATTTCCGGCAACAGTGGGGTATATCTGAATCGGCGAAGGTAATTTTGAATTTATCTCGAATCGACCCGCAAAAAAATCAGTTAAAGCTTGTAGATACTTTGCCTCACTTGCTGAAAACCGTACCAGAAGCGCATCTGCTTATTATCGGCCACATCACAGACCCGGTGTATCACCAAAGACTGCTTCGCAGAGTCGAGGACTTAGGTTTGCAGGCGAAGGTCACTATTATTGCGGGTATTGATTACTTCGATCCTCAACTCGTCGCCGCTTATAAGGCGTCCGATGTATTTTGCTTGCCATCTGTACACGAGCCCTTCGGTATTGTTGTTCTAGAAGCATGGGCAGCTGGACTGCCTGTCGTGGCGAATGCAGTCGGTGGTATTGGTGATTTTACACACGATGGTATCGATATTTTACATAGCGGTGATGACACGCCAAAGAGCTGGGCTAAGAAGATAACGATGGCGTTAGAACCTAATATCGCTGGACATATTCGTACATCTGCGTCGCTTCGTGTGGCGCGTGAATATGACTGGTCTGTGATCGGCCGTCGTGTGACAAATATTTACGAGGAAGTAAAGTAATGAAAATTCTTCATGTACATGATCAGCCTCGATTTCAGGGCGGCGTTGAACGCATCTTGTTTGATATGGCCAGTAGCCTGCAGTCTCGCGGTAAACAGGGTTTACTGTTCACCGATGGAGGGTCGGACCCAGAATACTTCGAACCTTTCGATTGGCAAGGAATGTCAATCACCGAAGCAGTTAAGCAGTTTAAGCCGGATGTCGCGATTATTCATAAAGTCAGTGATGCGTGGTTGATTCAGGAAGTCACGACGCGCGTGCCGACGCTTATGTTTGTGCATGACCACGATCTAACCTGTCCTCGGCGCCATAAATATACGATTGGTAGTGACGTTCCCTGTGAGCGCTCAGTGGGTATTGGCTGCATAACGAGTCTTTGTATTGTCGAGAAAGCGCCGGCGGAAAATTTGATTCCCATTCGACTTTTTGACGGCTACAAGCGCCAACAGTCGCAACATCGGGCAAGTCAAAATGCCGCAGGGTTTATTGTTGGGTCCCAGTCAATGCGTCAGGAACTGATTCAAAGTGGTATCGCTGCGCGAAAAATATCTGTGCTAGCGCCGATTCCCAAAAGCATTGCGAACATCAAGCCGGTGCCCTTATCGAAAGCGTTGGAAATTCTTTATGTAGGCCAGGTGATTCGCGGCAAAGGTGTTGATCTTCTACTCAAGGCTTTTAAAAAAATAAAGCTGAACGCGAAGCTGACGATTGTCGGTAGTGGTAATCATTTAGACGAGTGTGTGGCGCTAGCAAAACAGCTTGGCATTAGTGATCGCGTCAAATTTTGCGGCTGGGTTAATCATACGGAACTCAATCAGTACTATGAAGCCGCTCAGATTGTCGCTGTTCCCTCACGCTGGCCAGAGCCTTTCGGCATGGTCGGTATTGAGGCGATGGCTCGAGGCAGGCCCGTTGTTGCATTTGATACTGGCGGCATAGGTGACTGGTTACAGGATGGTGTTACAGGGCTGCTGTGTGAGCCGGGCAACACGGATTCAATGGCGATTCAAATGCAAAGATTATTAATCGATGAAGATGCGCGCGCTGCAATGTCAGAGCAAGCCCGTCGAAGAGTGACTGAAGAATTTACACATGAGGGTTTCATTAACGGCATATCAGATCAAGTCAGGAGGGTTAGTCGTGAAAGTTCTTATCTCAGCATGTGCAGCTGATAACGGGCTATCCGGTATAGGTCATTATATCGAGTCGGTTGTCGAGCATCTTGCAAGTGATGCTTCGGTTCAGGAACACTATATTGTCTATGTTGAAAACAGAGATAACTTTTTGGATGACATCGACGATGCGCGATTTGAAGTCAGAAAATTGTCGTCCGCATTCTCTTCTGTGGCAGGCAATATTCTATGGCACTTTTTAATATTGCCAGCGATCGCTCTGTGGTCTCGGGCTTCAGTCGTGATATTTCTTGCCGCCAATCGACGATTGAGTTTAATCCCTAGCGTAACGACCATCGGTGTCGTACATGATCTGTCACAACTGCATATTGTCGGCAAATATGATCGATTTCGTACCTTCTATGTCTTGCAACTACTGCCCATTTTGATGCGCCGCCTTTCTCGCGTTATCGCCGTGAGTCATTCGACCGCAAGAGACGTTCGGTCCTTCGTGAAAGTGCCGGATGCAAAAATATCAGTCATCCACAATGGCGCAGACTTGCAACGCTTCGCGCGGCAGATGCCGCAGGGCAATGGCGTGCTTGCGAAATATAGCATTACCAAACCCTACATCATTTATACCGCGCGACTTGAGTACCCTGGTAAGAATCACGTCAAGTTGATCGAGGCATTTTGCAAATTGCGAAAAGATTGCGATGTGCAACTTGTTTTAACGGGCGCGCAATGGAAGGGGTCTGAACCGATCCTACAAAGAATTGATGAGCTGGATTTAGGGGCGCAAGTTATTGTGACGGGGTTTGTACCGGGTGAAGAACTGCCTGTACTTGTTCAACAGGCTGCGTTATTTGCGTTTCCTAGCTTGTACGAGGGGTTTGGCATACCTCTACTTGAATCTATGGCCGCTGGTACAGCCGTATGCGCAGCCAATGTCTCGAGTCTGCCTGAAGTACTTGGCGATGCTGGTGTTTTGTTTGATCCTAACGACACAGAAGATATGGCACGAGTCATGCAAAGTATCTTGCAGAACGAGGAAATGCGAAATGATTTGATTAAAAAGGGGTACGAACGGTCGGCAATCTTTACCTGGGAGAGAACGGTCGCTGCAATGAAAGCCCTTTGTCAAACGCCGGCGTTTTGATGCGAGTCCGCAAAAATCGTAAGAAAGTACAAAAAAGAGCAGAGAGACAATTGTGACAACCTCCGACAATCAAGTTACGCGTGATGACTCTTCATTCAGTGATCTGGCGTCGTTACTTGATGACACTCCACAAGAAACACAGCTAAAACTCGACCTTAAACGTTTGTTATGGGGTACCTGGCAGCGGCGCATAGCGATTGTGTTGACAACGTTAGTGAGTAGTCTGGTTGCCATCGTGTTCGCCATTTTCTTATTTGAGCCCACGTGGCAAGGCAAAACAACGTTGCTGAAGAAGGAACAGCAGGATGAATTCCGCGTCGGGCGTCATGGCCTTCCTTTCAAACTTCAGGAATACGCCTTTAAGACATTATTGGATACCTTGCTACTGCCAGGCACAGTGCAGCAAGCATTGCAGCGCAGTGGTCTGAACATGCCGCCAATCCAGTTTGCGCGCCTTGTGAGCGTTAATTTAAACAAAGAATCTAAAGCATTTACGATTGGTGTGCGCTGGAATGATCCAGTCATGGCCGCAGAGCTGGCCAATAACCTAGCCGGCGTTTTTGTCGAACGTAATCAAGATTTACGCAGAAGTGAGATTGAAACCAGTCTTTTGAAATATAGGGACAGATTTGAGTCGTCCAGCTACAAGGCGACTGCGATCGCCGAAGATTTACGCGTGTTCGAGAAACTCAATAAAATTTCCGATATTGATATGGAAATGAGTGTCATGCTCGAAAATCGCCAGGCTGTTGAAGTTTACAATTCGACATTGGACGCCAATGTGCGCGCGAAAATGCAAGGTATGCTGAGCCTACAAGATAGTATAAACGCCGAGCCTAAGATGATTGTGCAATCGTCTTATTTCAGCAATCCGATGAAAAAAGATCTATCGGAACTTGAGGGAAGGTTGGCGCAAGCAAGAGGCCGTTACACCGATGATAACCCCAAGGTTAAGGACCTCTTGCAGCGAATCGATAAAATCCAAACGGTTATTCAAAACGGCAAAGATGATCAAGCCCCTTCCGAGACCTATGTGGCCAACCCAATCGTGCAGGAACTGTCTGTAACGCGATATGAGACCGGCTCGGAAGTTGTGTTACTGCAGACCCAACTTGCGACGTCGAAGTTGTTGTTGGAAGACTTGAATAAGCGTATAGGCAACTTGTCTAAAATCCGTAAGCAACATGAAACCCTCAGAAATAAATTACAAAATGCTCAGTCTTTACAAAATGATCTGCGTGAGAGAGTCGAATCATTGACTGTTATGATGCAGGGAGTGCTGGGTGATTTTGAGGTGTTGGAAGCGGCCTCAATACCAACTCGGCATGAATCGAGCGGTAAGAAACTATTTGTTGTCGCCATATTTGTATTAGCCGTCGGTGTATCCGTAGCGGGTGCCCTGTTGCTAGAGTTTTTTAATGTTCGAATTCGTACGATGAAAGATCTGGGCTTCGCCGGTGATTTTACCATTACCGCAGAGTTTGAAACTTGTTCAGCACCCGATATCTCGGCGGATTCCGAAGTCAGCTTAACTGCAATGCAGTTTAGGCGGTTTGCGAATGACCTGCAGGTAGCAATGCAGAAGTCGAATGCCAGTCGAATCGCATTTGCGAGCATCGAAGGTGATAGCGGTGCCACGACAGTTGCACGCAATACAGCAATAAGTATGAGCTCAAAAGACGAGTCGATCACTTTGGTTGATGCGGATTTACGTCAAAATGCGAACAACATCGAGATACAATCGATTCATGCTGGTGATGACAGCTTCCCTTCATTGTTGGAATTGTTAGAAGGCGATGCGATTCCACTAGGGCCGAGGTCGCGCCTGCATCTGGTAAAAGCGGCTAAAAAGGCGCCGCGCCAAGCTGAAAACGTGCTTCAGATTGGCGGTAAAGCCATGGCGCAAATTCGCCAGAGCATAGAACAGTTGAGCGAGTACACTTTTTATAATCTACCGCCCATTAAGGATGAAGAAGCCGCATTTGAGGCATTGAAAAATATCGGTAAGGCAATACTTGTTGTTCGGTCCGGTAAGTCTTCCAAGCAAGATATTGATAACTTCATCATCCGTATGAATCATCACGGTATTGAGGTGGTTGCAGCTGTCATCGTTGATGTGCCTCACGAGCTAATGAGCAACGGCATGATCGAGCCCTTTAAGAATCTGCAGTCCGATTTTATAGGTTTCGCGAACTGGAGCGCCGGTGTTTACAACCAGCGACTTAAGAAAAAGGAATTGTCTCTCAGTTCGTCGTTGATGGCGCCTTAGTTAGGCTGTTTTTAGAGATTACAAAATATGATAGGAAAGGCGAGTGGGCTCGTTAGTGCTCTCGTCAGATAAGAAGTGTCGAAATAGGTGAAAACGCCATATCGGCGATGGAAAAATGTATTTCGATCTTTACATTATTACTTTTGGTGTAACGTCAGTTTTAACGATTCGGCGAGTTAGTCGATACGTTAGTTGACTTATTTCATTGAATTAATCATCTATTTTTGCAATAGTGCAGTTGTTAGCAACGGAATGTGAAAAAATGTACGAATCTTATATAAGTGCAGAAAACATATGTTTTTCTCGTCATTTCGGCCCTCTTGAGGGAGGGGCGGGGTTCTCAGCGATTATAAGTAGTTTGGAATCTAATCCTTGCCCTTCTCAGCTTAAGGCGCTCTGCTCTGATTATCGTGAGGTCACTGGAGTGACCCTTCACAGTACCGATCGTGCCTATGGCGCTGGTATAAAACGTAAATTCGCCAGTTTAGGTCAGCAGCTGAGTTTTTCGTGTGTGGTGAATATCTTGAATCCAGAGAACGTCGCGGCAAATGAACTACTTGCCGAGAGAAGACGTCGACTCACTATTCCAATTTTCGGCGCTGAAACGATTAAAGAAGTCTATAGCGTGACAGATGCCCTAAAAATCTTAGGTTTACCCGCCGATTATCGTATCGAGTATCCCGCCAAAAACTAGTACGTAAGCTGCTCATTTTATTCGTTCGGACGTTCCAACCCGCCAACCACTGACGTCTTCTCCGCACGCGGATTGTTTGCGTAAGCAAGGCAGTGATGCGTTTTAAAATTGATGCCTGGGTGCGCGACCGCAATGGGCCATTGGCGGTATTATTTAACGATTGTGCAATATGCAGCTTCTCGGTGGTAGGCAGATATGCGGGTCCTCGGTTGATCGAATCGAACAGCGCGAAGCCGTCAACGTTATCTCTGGTGTATTGTCCTGACATCAAATCACTGCATCAATAGGGTGGTGCGTTATGGCGATTTTGAATCGGCGTCGCGCGATTCGTCGCCTGCTCGTATTTTCTCTATGCTTTGGGCGCGCCAAGGCTTTATGCTGGTATTGTTGATTCTCGCGTGAAATAATCTGAATAGTTAGATCGTTGGATTGTTAGATCGTTAGGTTATAGAATAAATAGGAAGAAGTTGGTTATGTACGCGGCTTACATCAGCGATGAAGATATATTGTTTACTCGCCATTATGGCAAATATGAAGGTGCGGAAGCTTTTGTTGCGATTCTAAGTGTCTTGGCAGAAAATCCAAATGCCGCTCGTCTCAAGGCGGTGTGCATTGACCTAAGTGCGGTTACTTCTGTGACCCTTGAAAATACCGATCGCGCATACGGGTCTTTTTTTCTAAGAGAACTCGAAAGATTTAATCAGGCTATTAAATCCATACGCGTTGTTAGAGTCATGGGCCCACTAAACTACGCGGTAAACGAGATGATTGCTGAGAGAAATCAGAGGATCACTAGCCACCTTGTAAACCTAGAAACCCGGGTCGCAGTGTATAGCGTGCCAGAAGGCTTAAAGGCGTTAGGTTTACCCATCGATTACCGTATCGAGTATCCCGCCAAAAACTAGTACGTAAGCTGCTCATTTTATTCGTTCGGGCGCTCCAACCACCCAGCCTCACAACCACCGGCGCCTCGCCACATTCTCTCGATGCTTTGGACACGACAAGGGTCTATATTGGTTTAGTTAATGCATTTGTGAAACAATACATTAAATCTTACAAACGCTCGCACGCAAAAATAGTGAGCTGGGAAGCAATACAATATGTACCAAGGTTATATCAGCGCTGAAAAAATATGGTTTGCTCGCCATGAAGGCAAATATGAGGGTGCTGAAGGTCTCGAAGCGTTTTCATCTGTATTGGAAGCAAATCCTCCTGCCACTCAGCTCAAGGCGGTGTGCATCGACTACAGTGACGTCACGTCTGCGACCCTTGACGATACCGATCGCGCGAATACCACCTTTTTTGTAGGGCAATTCGCGCGCTACAAACAACAGGTTGATTCGTTATTGGTAGTGCGAGTTTTCAACCCGAAGAATGTCGCGATAAACAAGATTCTTCGTGAGAGAGACGCTAGAATGGCGGGCCCTTTTATTGATTTAGGCACGATTGTGGAAGTCTATAGCGTGCCAGAAGCCATAGAAGCTTTAGGCCTATCCGCCGATTACTGCATCGAGTATCCGGCCAAACAATAGTACGCGAACTGCACATTTTACTCGTTGGGCGCTCCAACCACTCAACCACTAGCGCCTCTCCATATTCTCTATAGGCTTTGAACGCCAGCAGGGTATAACTGGTTTTATTAATGTGTTCGTAAAATAATAGCGTTGGGTTAACCAATTTAGGCGAAGTTTTATATGTATCAAGGCTATTTCAGTGACGAAGACATATTGTTTGTTCGTCATTACGGCGATTATGAGGGTGCCGAAGGGTTAGAAGCGATTGCATCTGTCTTGGAAGCTAATCCCCCTACCGTTCAGATCAATGCGGTGTGCATTGACTTCAGGGCCGTCACGGCTGTGTCCCTTGATGATACCGATCGCGCCAATGTCAATTTTTATAAAAGACGATTCGAGAGCTATGGTCAACGGCTTGGTTCGTTTTTGCTAGTGCGAGTTTACGAGGAAGAGAATGTCGCAATAAACAAGGTTCTTCGTGAAAGAGACGAGAGAACCGCTGGCTCTTTTCTTGATTTAGACGCTATTGTGGAGGTCTATAACGTGCCGGATGCCGTGAAAGCATTAGGCTTACCTGCCGATTACCGAGTCAAGTATCCTTCCGAAAAATAGTACTCCAACCACTTGTGTACCAAAGTAATGGTCTGCTGCACGTTTTGTGCGTAGAACTTTTATAAGGCCATCCATTAATAATAATCCAAAGACTGCCTATGGGTTAGTCTCTAAGCGGATGTAGCGAAATATGTACCAAGCTTATGTCAGCGACGAAGGGATCCTATTTACCCGCCATTTTGATGGGTACGTGGGGGCTGAAGTATTTGTAGCAAGCCTAGAGGTCCTTGCAGGCGGCCCGCAGAAGAGGAAGCCTAAGGGAATGTGTATAGATTTATCAGGCGTCACTCATGCGACGCTTGACGATAGCGATCGGGCGCTCGGCGCTTTTATGCAGAGAAAAATCCAGAGCTATGGTATTGAACTTTCCCGGTTGCAGATAGTGCGGATTTATAATCCAGAGAATGTCGCGGTCAACAAAATGCTGCTTGAAAGAGATGTGAGGGTTGCAGCTCCCTTTTTTGATTTAGACGCTATTGTGAATGTCGAAAGTTTGCCAGAAGCCTTAAAAGTCTTAGGCTTACCCGCCGATTACCGAGTCGAGTATCCTTCCTAAAAATAGTACGTCAGCGATTTATGTGCTAAATATATTGGCCTGCTTCGCCGACTCGTGCGTATACTGCGCCGCAAATAACCTACCAATAAAAATCTAAAGACGATCCATGCGATAGTCGTTAAACGGATGCAGCGAAACATGTACCAAGCTTGTGTAAGCGACGAAGGGATATTATTTATACGTCATTTCGATAATTTTGTAGGCGCTGAAGTGTTTTCAGCGGCCTTAAACACCCTAAAAAATTATCCGAATGCCGCCGCGCTCAAGGCGGTGTGTATTGACCTCACAGACGTCACCAATGTGACGCTTAATGATACTGATCGGGCGCTCGGCGCGTTTATGCTGAGAAAAATCCAGAGTTATGGTCTTGATGTCGACTCGTTATCGATAGTGCGCGTTTATAAGGCAGAGAATCTCACGGTCAACAAGATGATGCAGGAAAGAGATGCGAGAGTTGCAGAATCCATTATTGATGTAGACGCTATTGTGCATGTGCATAGTTTGCCAGAAGCTTTAAAAGTCTTAGGTTTACCCGCCGATTACCGAGTCGAGTATTCCCCCGAAAAAAAATAAGCGGGTCCGCTAAACGCTACCCATTAGGCACAACGGAGACTCTCCAATATGTACCAAAGTTACATCAGCGATGAAGACATATTGTTTGTTCGCCACTACGGCTGTTACGAGGGTGCTGAAGCTTGTGCTGCGACTCTAAGTATCTTGGCAGCAAATCCAAATGCCGCTCGACTCAAGGCTGTGTGCTTTGATCTAATTGACGTTACTTCGGTGACCCTAGAAGATACCGATCGCGCATACGCCTCTTTTTTTCTACAAAAACTCGAGAGCTACAACCAGGGTGTATCCGGGACACTTATCGTTAGAGTCCACGATCCAGTCAACGTCGTGCTAAATGAGCCGATTGCTGGCAGAGATCAGAGGCTCAACCGTCACATTTTTGATCTCGAAACGATCGCCAAAGTGTATAGCATGCCAGAGGCCCTAAAAATCTTAGGCTTACCCGCCGATTACCAAGTCGAGTATCCCCCCGAAAAATAGTATTGAAGCGGTTCATTTGTTCGCGCTTACGTTCCAAGCTGCCAGCCACCGATGACGTTAAATGTCGATTTTGAACGATCATTTTGAACGATCATTTAGAACGATCATGTAGAACCCTAAGCCGTGGTAAATTTTTGAAGAGGTTTAATTTTGAAGGGGTAAGCGTTGATCGCTCTCAGTAGGGTTTCTGGCGGACCCAAGGTGTTTAGGTGATGCCGCAAAAAGACGACTCTGACCCGGCCTTATGACTTATGACATGACGATTTTGCTGTCCTGTTCTTGCCACACAAGGCTTTGTATTTCTTCAACGTCCCAGGGTTTGGAGACAAACTGCTCAATGGAGCATTGATTAATCGCGTTTTTCAGTTCTTTAGGTCCAGCGTGGCCGCTGAGTAATATCTGTTTTACAGATGGATAGAGTTCCGACACAACGGAGAGGAAATCTATACCATCCATGACGGGCATCCTCAGGTCTGAAATCACCATGTCATAACTTTCGGCAACCATCTTTGTTAGGGCTTTCTCTGCACTATCAACGCCGGTGATTTGAATGCCCGGTCGGCGGAGTATTCTGACCAGAGATTTTACGACATTGGCTTGGTCGTCAACGATTAGCACTTTCATGGCTGCTTGCTCCTATTTAACGTTGGGTTTAGCGTTTTGAGATTCAAATGCTGATATTTCGGATTGTTGTCCGCCGGCGTTGCTGCCGACAAGGTTAATGACGGTTGACTGCAGTCGCGCTCGCGCCTCGCAAGAGGTAAACAGCGCGTCTTCGCTTGTTTGTACAACGATGTCGTTGTAGCGAATAAATTCTTCGAGAGAGCCACAACGATTCTTATGGAAAAGACTATTTTGAATGATTGTCGATTCATCAGGCAGATCTGTAGGCTCATCGAGGTCTTGCCGGGTGGGGTCATAGATCTGCACTTCGTATCCAAGTTTCTCCAGTCTTTGCGTCAGTTCATAAAGGCTTGAACCCGCAGACAGGGCATTTAATGTGCTGGTGTTCGCCAGTATTCCCACCTTGCGCCGACCGTGTCGATGAATGGTTTCGACCGCGTAGTCTATGTGCGCGTCGTAGCTATTGGGTAAGTTTTCAATGAGGGGAAGATCAACGCAGTGCTGTTTGGAGAGCAAGCCGATGGTATTCAAATCACGGTCGAGCTCAGTGCTACCGTAGCCAAAGCCGGACTCGGCAGATGCGACATGATGACTGTCTGTCAAGGTAATGCAGAGTTGTCGTACCTGTTGCGCATCGATGTTTGCTGCGCGACAGACCCGCTCAATCTCATTTTTGAATGTCTGCTTCATTGCGCGCCAGCTACTTTCGATAAACTTTACTGATTCAGCATTTCTAAGTGATGTTTGCATAACAGGGCTGCTGAGATGGGCTTTGTAAAGATTGCTAGCGAACGTTGTCGCTTGGGTGTCATTACCGCCTATGATTGTTTTTGATGCAGAGTAATAGTCGAATATAGAGGCCTGCTTTGAAAAGAAGCAAGGCACAACGCAAACGCCGAAATCCTCACCACAACGTTTTTCGGAGGCAGCTTCAAGCATGGGAATCAATGCGTTTTCAGTGATGCCGGGCAAGAGGTCAGCGCGATATATAATCAGATGGTAATCGGCCTTTTGTTTCAAAGCCTCGCCGATGAGCTGCGAGAGGTGAGATAGCGGATGGGATTCATTCACTAAGTCGTAACTGACAGGGGCTTCAGAGAAAACCATTGAAATCTGACTGCGTTCAATCAGACCGGATACGTCTGCGGTCATTCCGATTTCATCATGTGCCAGTGGCTTTGGGGTTGATCGACTTGCTTCTGCGTTCAGCAGTGCTGAAATGCGTGCTTGAACGGCGACACCTTGTGCCCTCTGACTGACGTAGCGGTGAACCTGATAACCGAAAGATGCCAAACTGGCTGCATCGACGCTGCTCGTTTCGTCTAGGTCAAAGACTGAAATCTGAGGTTTCCCGCGCTTGCTGAGTGCGTTCGCACGGGAACCATCGACGCTGTGCTGATCAATACTTTTGCTTTCGAGATCTGATTCATCCGTACAGTGTTGATTAACGACGTGCCGACGGGGTTGATTTTTTTCTTGGCAAAGCATCGTAGTGTTTGTTCTCAATAAATAGGTTTCGAACAGGTTAATGCAATGCCTGTGCCAAAGGGGTTGGCAAATTTGAATCGGTGCATGAGATGATTAGTTCGCCTCTGATTGGCGCTGAACCGCGCTATAGCGACGTTTCACCAGGCCGACTTTTTTCGCCGATTTGGCCGAGCGCGTTATATCTGGCCCGTTAACATAGCGAGCTAACACCTTTGCGTTTTGCAAAGCGACTTGCAATTGGGGCGGTGTTGCTAAGGCGTTGGCAAGACCGCCTAGGTGGCAATCGCGTCATCGAGCCAAGTCAGAATTGTTGCTTCACTGGCGTCGACGATGCCTATCAGATCTTGCACTGTCTGATGGCTGAGTGCCTGCGTATTCTTCTCGATCGCCTTGCAGAATTCATACAAGCCGCTAGCGCCAAAAAGTGCTGCGCTGCCGGCCATGGCATGGGCTTCTTTGCGAAGCGGTTCAAGATCCGTTTGATTCGACAATTCATACAAATTGTCTCGGCGTTTATTGCAGTCACGACTAAACGCCGCAACCAATTCGCCGAGTGAATCCATCCCTGTATCGGCGACCAATTCTAGAAAAGTCGAATGACTAAACGCAGGCGCGAGGATTGTTGAACTTGCGTGCTTTGACGGCATCGCCGATGTTTTTTTAATTTCGGCTTGCTCAACAAACCTTGCCAGGGTCGCGATAAGCGTGTTGATGTTAACGGGTTTGGAGACGTGTGCATGGAATCCATCCTGTAGCAGTTGTGTGATCTGCTCGTCACTTGCATGTGCGGTAAAGGCGATCACAGGTAGTACAGGTTTGATTAGCCCATCCGACAGAAGCAGGTTGAGTGTTTCATAGCCATCCATTTCCGGCATGTTGATATCGAGCAATATGCTATCGAATTGTTTGTCGCCTTCTTTTATGCGCTTTATCAGGTCGAAGCCTGATTCGAACACTTCCACTGTGGCGCCACGCTTTTCTAACATACTTCTGACAACAAGCCGGTTGGCTTCGTTATCATCGACAATCAAAACATGCGCGCGTAATTGCTGGGCTTTTTCATTCTTTTCGTTCGCGTCACTTTGTTGGGTCGCTTCAATCATTGGTATTCTGACGGTAAAGGTGGTGCCAGCGGATGACACACTTTCGACGGAAATTTTGCCGGACATCATTTCACACAGTTGCCGAGAGATAGACAGCCCAAGACCTGTGCCACCGAATTTTCGCGTGTGGCTATCGTCTAACATTTGGAAGTCTTTGAAGAGCAGATGTTTACGTTCATCCGGTATGCCAATGCCGGTGTCAGTGATGGCGATAGTGAGCGCGCCGTCTGTGTAGTCAGCGTTTAACGTCACAGATCCGGCGGGTGTGTATTTGATCGCATTGCTAAGGATATTGTTGATGATTTGACCGAGTCGTATGGAATCGCCGATCAGTTTAGGGAGTTTGTTGTAGTTAACGTTAAAGGTGAGTCCTTTTTCGCTTGCCGCAGGTTTCATCAAGTCTGCTATTCGATTGATCAGAGCTTGGACGTCAAAGGGGGTCGTCTCTAGGGTCATTTTCTTCGATGTGAGCTTTGAATAATCCAGTACATCGTCGACGATATGATTTAAGTCTGATGCAGCTGCAAGGCTTGTCTGTACCAACTTTTGTTGTTCTTGCAGCGAGGGATTCTCACTATCCATCAGCTGTAATGCGCCTAGTATGCCGTTTAAAGGGGTTCGTATTTCATGGCTCATGACCGCAAAGAACCGCGTCTTCATCGCTGTTTCTTGTTTAATCGTTTCAGCTTGTTCAGCCAGTTGTTCGTTCAGCGTGCGTAGGTCTTCGTTTTGGGTTTGGATCGTAAGGTTGAGCAATTCTTGTTGCTCTGCTAATTGTTTTCGTTCAATAAAGCCACGCAGTGTGAGACGCAGCGCGTCATCGTCCCAGGGTTTTTGGAAGTAGTAGGAAAGCTTGCCTTCATTGACCGTGTTGATCACTGACGGCAGGTCCGCATTGCCAGACAGCAGAATACGCGGCATTTCTGGATAGTGGTCTGCGACATGCGCAAGCAGTTGTGAGCCATCTATGTTGGGCATGCGTAAATCAGATACAACAATATCGACATGGTGTGAGGCGAGTATTTGCATCGCTTGCTTTGCATCGTTAGCCGTCAGCACCTCATAGGGTTCGCGCCTGCAAATACGTTGCAGAGACTTTAAAACATAAACCTCGTCATCAACAAACAGGACAGTCGGTTTGTTCTCAGTTGTAGACGTACTTGTCGTTGTTGCCATCATGTTTGTATCGAGAGGTTTCTAGCCGCGTTTTTGTTGTTTACGATAAAGGGTTGAAGGGCTGACTTCTAAAAGAGATGCCGCCTTTGGAATGTTATCATCAGCAAGTTCGATGACGCGATCAATATAAAGTTGTTCTAGCTTCCACAGTGGCAACACTTCACTTGCCTTGTGTGGCATATCCACCAGATTATTACCTTTTTGTTCTGTTTTGTCTGGCGCCTGACCCATGCAGGTGGCACGAAATTGCAGGGGTAACATTTCTGAGCTGATATCGACACCGTCGTTTAATACGACGATTTGACGAATAACGTTTTGTAATTCTCTAATGTTGCCAGGCCAACTATGATCAAGGAAGAATTGTTTTACGGCGGTGGAGAAGCTGACAAATCCTTTTCTTTCTTCGGCAGCGTAGGATTGCAAAAAGTGCTCAGCAATCTGCATTACGTCCTGACCACGTTCCCTTAAGGCGGGCAGCTCGATGGATATAACGTGTAAGCGATAGAACAAATCCTCTCTAAACCTTCCTGACTTGACCTCTTGTGCTGGATCTTTGTTCGTTGCGCAAACGATCCGTACATCCACCTGTTGCTCGTGGTCGCTGCCGACCGGACGAAAAACTTGCGTCTGCAGGAAACGAAGTAATTTGACCTGCAGTTCTAAATCCATCTCGCATAGTTCGTCGAGAAATAGCGTGCCACCGTTCGCTTTGGCAGCAGCGCCTGCACGTGCTGTATTGGCGCCAGTAAAAGCACCCTTGATATGACCGAATATTTCACTTTCCATGAGCTCTTTGGAGATCGCGCCACAATTGATCGCAACAAAGGGCGCTTTACCTCGAGGGCTCGTATCGTGAATCGCGCGGGCTAACACTTCTTTGCCCGTGCCCGATTCACCGGTAATGAAAACCGTTGCGTTGCTTGGTGCTGCAGCTTCTATCATGTGGTAGACACCCTGCATGATAAGTGAGCTGCCGATAAAGCCTTCAAAGCCATCACGGTGACTTGTTGCTTCATAGGTTGTGACCAGCTCCGATAAGCGGGCTTTTTCAAGCATGTTTGCAACAGTGGTTTTGAGTCGGCTGCCGCTGAAGGGTTTCTCTAGAAAATCATCAGCACCGGCTTTAATTGCTTCGACAGCGAGCTCAACGGAGCTGTCAGATGTGATCACAACGATTGGAAACTGAGCGCCAGAATCGCGTAGTTGCTGGACCAGATCGATACCATTACCGTCCGGAAGCTGTACATCTAGAATCAGTAAATCTGGCTGATGCTGCGCCAATGCCAGCGCCGCATTATGTAGGTCGTGGCTTATGCTGACGTTGTAGTCACTTAAGTAGCTTTTATAAGCTAAAGCGGAGGACTCAGAATCTTCGACGAGCAATATGTTGAGTGGGAACATTTAGATGTCTCCTGTCATTTTTGTGAATGCGCTCTGTGGTGTAATTGTCGATAGAAGGGCGACAATTTCAGGGTCGTAAAGCGTGCCTTTGTACTTATTTAGCAAACATGAGGCTTTGTTCAGGCTGTAGTTTTCAACCAGATATTGATAATCAGTTGCGACGCGCAGAATTCTGGCACCCAGTGGGATGTAACTGGCGACCAGTTGATCTGGATATCCGTCGCCTCGAAAGTTCTCGCGGTGGTGATAAATGATGTTCGCCACGGCATCATCTTGCTTGTGCTCAGCCAAGATCCGCGCGCCCCGAGCAGGGTAGGTCTGGAACTCGCTCTTATTCTTTCTGCTGACGATGAACGGGTTTTCTGAAATCACGTTGTCAGGCAGGGCTAAAAAACCGACTTGATGGAGTTGTGCGGCGAGCATGACCTGCTCCTTGAGTTCGCGGCTGATGTTCTTTTGATCCATGAGCCGTTTACACAAATTTTCAACCCGTAGCGCAAACCCTTTGGCGCCCGGGTTGCGCTGGTCAAGTAAAGACAGCAGCATCTCAATCGCAACTCTGTGCCGTGTATTGGCGAGATAACTGGTTGTGCCTTTGAGTAGCTTCGCCGTGAAGCTGGCTTTTTGTTGGTACGTCTCAACTTCTTGGCCGAGATTTTGACTCTCGTTTTCGCGGTTCTGCTCAATGCTGTACGTGTCTAGCTCTTCGACAATCGCAGCCCGCAGTTCATCTGCATTCCAAGGCTTGGTGAAGTAGCGATGAATCTTGCCGGTATTAATCGCGTCGATGGTTTGTTCCAGCTCGGCGTAGCTAGTGAGTACAATTTTGCGGATGAGAGGGTTAGCTTGAGTGACTTTTTGCAATACTGTTGGCACATCGATGTCGGGCCGGTTGATATCCGTTATTAAAATTTGAGCGCCAGCTTCACAGAATTCATAGGCGTGATCGGGTGACGACGTCGACATGACCAATGCGTCCAGCGGTCGAACTAAGCGGCTGATAGCTTTGAATATCCGTTCGTCATTATCGAATAAAACGATAGTGGTGCTCACAAGACTGACTCTTTAATAGGGTTGTTTAGTTAGCAGTTGTAAAAGCAGAATGTGTGCCAGTTCACACTTTTGACAAATAAACGCGAAATAGCCTTATAAAGCAGGTCAAAAGATGCTGGGCATAAAAATATTGCAAATTGCGATAGATGGGCGAACTGACCCTTTGCGTTATGCAACGACGTGATTGGACTAAATTTGACACTTGTTGCGAGGCGCAAGGTAAACTTCTAACGGAAATCGAAGGAGGCGATATGAAAGGGATTGTCATGAATGTGTTAGCAGATATGGTCGAGAAACAATTCGGCATGCCTGAATGGAATGCAATATTGTCCGAGGCGGGCTCGGAAGGTGCCTATACAGCCGCTGCAAGATACGACGATCAAGAGCTATTAGACTTGGTGAGTATCATTAGTCGACGCCAGTCGATGCCCATAGAGGACCTCGTTTTTGCCTTTGGTGAGTTTATGTTCCCGGCATTCTACGAGCGCTATCCGGCTTTGATTGACGCAGAAGTTGACTTTCTGCCACTGCTCGCGAGTATCGATTCGGTTATCCATGTTGAGGTAAACAAATTGTACCCTGGCGCGGCGACGCCTGCTTTTGAAGAAGAATGGCGTAATGATTCGGCCCTGATGCTGCGCTACCGATCGCAAAGGAAAATGTGCAAGCTCGCTGAAGGGCTGATATCCGGTGCGGCAAAACATTTCAACACGACCTACGCACTGCAACATGAGCCCTGCATGCATCGCGGCGCTGATCATTGTGGCCTGCTGGTGACGCTAACATGACAGATAACGATTATTTGATCGCCTATGAACGTGAGAAGGCAGCTCGACTCGCAGCGGAAAAATTGCTGGAGGAGTTGACGCGAGAGGTCTATTTTAAAAATGCCGAACTTGAAAAAATTAATCGGGAGTTTAAAGAACAGCAACAGGCATTGATCCAACAGGAGAAAATGGCCTCCGTCGGGTTTCTAGCCTCTGGCATCGCCCATGAGATCAATAATCCACTGGGCTACTCGCTGTCTAATATGAGTGTGTTAAGTGAATATATTGAGGAACTCGTCTCGGCGATTCAGACAGTGCGGGATGATGCGTCAATTGCAGAAACGTCCAAGGCGCCTTTGAGTAGTGAGTCCGTTGTTGAAGTGTTAATCGATATGCCTGACTTGGTGGCTGAATCGCTTGATGGACTCAAAGCGGTCAAACAAATTGTCAGTGACCTACGTGGATTCGCACGTACCAATACAGCTGAGCTAACCGAAACTAATGTCAATGACTGCCTGACAACCACAATGAACGTGCTGGCCGCAGAGATAAAGCGCAAAGCGGTATTGCATGTTGAGCTGAAATCCACGCAGCTTATTGACGCTAATGCAGGCAAGCTCAATCAGGTGTTTGCTAACCTGATTATCAATGCGGTTCATGCATCGCCCGACAAAGGTAATCTCTACATCACGACAAGGGACGAGGATCATCAGGTTGTGATTGATATCAGTGATGATGGCGAAGGCGTGCCGGAGGAGCATAGAACGGAAATCTTCAGTCCCTTTTTTACGTCGAAACCTGTCGGCGAAGGCACAGGGCTTGGTCTTTCCATCGCATATGCGATCATCGTTGAAGAGCATCAAGGTAGCCTTGAATTAGCGGCCGACGGTCAGGGCCGTGGCGCAACTTTCCGCATTCGGCTTAATGCAATGTAACGATGACGGCGCCCAATTTTGCCTATCGCGCAGCGACAGGTTCAGCGCCCGCGGGTTTACTGCGCGTCTAAACGCTTCAGTAATACACCGGTTCTGTAATAGTGAAAGCAGCCCCACAGAACAACCACGAGGCTGGTCATCAGCCCATAGCGCAATCCGTCAACACCAAATTCAGGTGTAAAAACGTCACTGAAGAAGCCAACCGAGAAGGGTCCAAGTCCTAGACCAATGATGTTCATAATAAACAGGCTAATAGCCGCGGCAACCGATCGCATTTCCGTCGGCGTGTGGTTTTGGATTAACGCAAAACCCGGCGCGACATAGACCGTGCCGAGGGCGGCGGGTAATGCATAGGCCCATAAAGCGCCCGTTTGCGTTGCCGCAGTGAAACAAAGATACAGAAACGGTAGACCGATTAGGCTGGCGATTGCGACCACCCAAGGTAACCATTGCTCGCCGTTGCGTGCGGATAAAAAGTCAGCCAGTCGGCCGCCAAGATAAATACCGATGGCGCCGCCAACACCAATAAATAAAGCGAGGTAAGTACCCACTTCGCCGGTGCCCATGCCATGGATACGTACCAGATAGATCGGCACCCAGATAACTGACGCATAACCCGTAAACGCGATGAGTGTGCTGGCGGCAACAATGTTGCGCAGCACCGGGTTCGTGATCATAAACTTTGCCACTGACCAAAAAGGTGGTGGTGTCACGGTGGCCGGTTTTTCGCCGTTGGCATCGGCATAGCCGCGGGGCGGCTCTTTTAGCGTAAAGCGAACCAATAACGCCAATAAGATACCCGGCAGGCCGACCACAACAAACGCGGTGCGCCAGCCGTAAAATTCATTGATCCAGCCGCCGACCAGAAAGCCAATCAGTATGCCCCAGTTAATACCCGTGCCAAAAATTGCCATGGCAGTGGCGCGCTGCTCTTTCGGGTACAGGTCCGCAATCATCGAATGCGACGGTGGGTTTGATCCGGCTTCACCGACACCAACGCCAATGCGCAGCAGTAGTAGTTGTGTGAAAGTGTTCGCCGCACCACATAGGGCGGTCATGCCACTCCAAAGAAACACTGAAAAGGAAATGAGGTTACGGCGATTGCGACGGTCTGCCCACATGGCCATTGGCATACCCAGCGTCGCATAGAAAACAGCGAACATAATGCCCGTTAACAAACCCAGTTGCGTGTCACTAATTTGCAGTGATTCTTTGATGGGTTGACCGAGGATGCCCATGATCTGCCGATCAACATGACTGGAGGTGTAAACCAGCACGAGCACAAAGAGAGTGTAATTTTTTTGACGCGCGGAGATGACTTCGGGCTTATCGTCAAGCGCGGCGATATTTTTAATATCAGGCATGGGTAGATTATTATTATTGAGGTGGTGCTGATCCTACCTTTGTCGACGACCTGATTGATAGGGTATGTCGTTCTTTCGTGCAAATGGTTTGCTCGATTGACCGGATTAAGCCTTAGGTCGCTCATCAGCGCAGGCTGAGAGCATTTGCTTCAGTCGCGCGGCACCCATCTCGTTCATCAAGGCAATATTGCGAACGGGTATCTGATCCGTGTGTTCGGTTGTTGCAAGCACCGCATCCAAGCTGGCTTCTCTGAGTATATGCAGCATCGGATAGGGCGAGCGATTGGTGTAGTTCTCGGCATCGTCAATGTCGGTGCCGCCAAACTGATAGGCGGGGTGAAAGCTGGCGATTTGAAATACACCGTCGAGCTGCATTTCCTGTAACAACCCATCGGCATTGTCGAGAAACTGATTGTATGCGTCAAAGTCATTCAGTATCAGCGGATGAATCAGCAGGGTTGTTTCAATGTCGCTGTTGTTTTCAAGCCGCTCGAGTTCAGCATGCAGATGAAGCAACAGTGCTTCTTCATTGTTGGCATCGCTGACCACAAACCGAACCCGATCCTTGGCCAACTCGCGTTTAGCGAAGGGACACAGGTTCAGGTCAACAACAAACGTGTTGACCCATTGCTGCACAGATAATGCGATGTGTTGGTTCGTCAGCATCGGCGTGTCGGCGTTAAAGTCCGCGTTTAATACAACGTTAAAGTCAAAGCAGGCAAAAGATCTAGTCCGGCGCGGCAGCCAGATCTTCGCGAACGGTTTTGGATGCCATATAGAAATGGCAAGCAGACCAGAACATCATTACAGGAATGATATACAACATCGCCTGACGCAGTGAATCTTCACCATAACTGCTGGCCAACAGGTCACTCAACGTACCCACGGCAACAGGTCCAATACCTAAACCAATAATGCTTAAGATCAGAAACAAAATGGCCGATGCGGTGGCGCGCATACGCAAACCAACCAGACCATGGGTTGTCGCAATGGTATTACCTAAATACACATTAAACATCACGCCCGGTACAACGGCGAAAGCCAATGCCGCATAGGCATTATCGACCGTATAGACACCAATCATAAACGGTACGCTGACGAAGCCCGCCAGGGCAGGTATCCACATATACCAACGCTTGTCGTTGCGCGCCAGTCGATCAGCGAGTAAGCCGCCGCCAAGCACGCCGACGGCGCCACCAAAACCAATGATGGCCGCCAGCCAAGTGCCGAGCTCGCCGGTGGTCATATCGTGCGTGCGAATAAAGAAAGAGGCGGTCCAGTTGCTGGTGCTATAGCTGGCAAAGGCGTTGAATGCGGCGCCCAAGGCCATATGTCGGAATGAAACATGGCGCCACAAGACCGACAACACTTCCTTAAAAGGCACGCTCTCGGTAGAGACTTTCTTGTTTTCCGACAGACCGCGAATCGGTTCTGCGAGGGTGTAGCGCACAATAATGGCAATGATAATGCCCGGCGTACCGAC